>JGI10211J14876_10000575_pt1 | contig 15841 bp, 25 predicted proteins | sample Etolagsediment_FD_14876 | JGI IMG/M metagenome (IMG submission 14876)
ACTGTTCGAACTGTGTATTGAAAAACATCCAAGTAAAATAATATGTGATGTCAATGAATGTACAATCGAAGAACATAAAAAATTGATTGAGATGATACACAAATCAGATTTTGGTGTGAACATCGGTGGATTTAAGACTGATTATAAAAAAATAAAAAATGCAATAAATAAGGTGATTCAGATGAAAAGAAAGAATCAGATAAGAATTTCAGCAATTGGCATACTTACCATACTCATTGGTTCGATATATCTTTTGGCAACTGATCCAGGATTATTTTTTATGATAGTTGTATTTGGTCTTTTCGGATCAATTTTGATTATTGCAATATTTTCCGGACTTTTACAGGTAGTTGCTATCATAGCTGAGATAGGTGTCAGTGTATATTACAATGTTTTCAACAAAATCAAAGATAAAGAAGATATTGAAAATGAGATATTCAAACTTTTTGAAAAAACACGGTCAATAAGTGAAGGAGAGATTTACAGAATTGATCCATCTATCGATATAGATGAATATTTCAAAAAGGATCTGGATTTGAGTTCAGGAGACGAACACTTTTACAATTTGAGGAAAAAATATTTAAGAAAGGCAAAATTGAAACAGATACTATGATATTCGATGATGAAACATATTGGCTGAATGATTATGGTCGAGTCACTTTACAAAGTAAAAATAATGAGAATATATTTGCACACAGAGACTACAGTTGGGTCGATCGTGTTGTGATACTCGATGAGTCAACTGGTAGAAAAATCATCGGGCAATATTCGATCCAAGATATTGACCTGTGTGAATGGATACCTATTACAAAAGAAGAAGATAAGTATGTGAAAAAGACATACAGGGAAATAAAACAGATCAGAAGAAAATTAAGGATCAAGAAATTATTTGAATGTTGAAAATCTTTCGATAACATAAGGTGATTTTCTTATGGTCTTTTGTCCTTCTCCTTCGTGGCCATAGCCCATATCGAAAAATGTAAGTCTCCCCCCATCATCAAATCCTAAATTTTTGTTAATAAGGTCGGGAGTTTCAATTCCAAATTTTGCCATTGTTTTTTGAATTCTGATGATGTCAATTACCAGCTCGACTATGATTTCCTGTTTTTCTGGAGTATATTTTGAAAGGGCCTTGCCCCATTCTGCCAACGGGTCGAATTTTTCTTCAAAGTATATTGGAATGTTCTTTCTCAACTGTTTTTCAGTCATTTTATAAAGATCTGAATCGAACATACCACCTCTATCAAATTGATATTCATCATCCATTGTATCGAAAATCCCATTTAGAAAAGGATCATCAACAAGCATTTTTGGAAGTCGATCCATCAGAGAAACATAATAATCCTGGAAAATATCATGTTGAGATGTTATTTCTCTCACATCATAATATCCAACAAGTCCTGGCGCGTGTTTTCCTCTGATTCTTTCAGCTCTTAATGCTTCATTTTGATCAGTTGTCACTTTAAGAACTTTTCTATCATTATCGACCAAGAATGTACGCCCCTTTGTTCCATATGAAAGAGGTTTTACTTCTGAATCGTAATGATAAAAGTTTTTTGCAACATGTTCAGCAATGTAAAGAGCCACATCTACAAACTCTGGATACTTACCAACATCATTTTTAAATTCTTCAAAATTTTCCCATGTCATGAAACTATATATTAAAAATGAATATTACAAAATTGATTGAATTGATATTACAAGGTTATTGATCAACATCTTCATACCAATTGCAATAAGAATGATACCGAATATACGCTCCATCAAAGTGATACCAACAATACCCATCTTATCTTTTATCCAATCTGCAGACTTCAAAACAAGATATATCACGATCGAATTCAATAATATGCCTATTATGACCTCTGGCATTGTGAAATCTGACCTGAGTGAAATAATGGTTGATAATGTTCCTGGACCCGAAATGAGTGGGAATGCAACTGGGAACACGGTTGCTTTCATGGATTGTTTTTTAGATTTTGTATCTTCTATACCAAGAACCATTCTGATACCAAAATAAAGTATGAGAAGTGATCCTGCAAGAGCAAAATGCTGAGTTTCTATTCCGATCAATTTGAACAGTGATGTACCTGTGAAGAGAAACAGGACCATTATGAAAGTTGATATCATTGTTGATTTGAATGATTCAACCTCACCATAATCTTTTCTCAATTTGATTATGAGTGGAACATTACCAACCATGTCAATTACAGCAAAAAGTGTCAGGAATATTGTAAGTATCGATATCGGATCCATTTAAACTATCTTTTTCGAAATGAGTCTTTTGATTTTCAATTCAGATTTTTCTCGTATATCTTGTATTTCGGCATCGATCTCGAAATTCCATTTTTCTGTGATATCAACTACACGAAATTCCCATCCTTTAGCAGGATCCATCTCATATGTGTACATGGTCGAGTCGGTGTGGGATATTCTCACCGTTGATGAGTCAATGACCATTATATCATAATGCAACGAATCACCATCTGTGAAGTAAACATCACCGGATGTTGGAATAAGTTGTCCAGAATTATACACATTCTGTGACATTGTAAAAATCGGAAGTAAAAGTAAAATAAGTAGTTTTTTCATTTCATTATATTTTTTATAGTTTCTTGTCTTTTAATTTTCTTGTAATTGATGATACGGTCATAAACTTGAATGGCCTTGATATTCTTCTTATTACATCTACAAAAATGCTGTGTATGTGATTCTGGTTGAGCCCAATCTTGATGGTCTTCTGTTACTGTAATTAAACCAACTTCAAATAGGTCACCCATCAAATCAAATGTGAACGAATTACCATGTGCCGACTCATATTCATCAATGTCATGATCAAAATTTGCATGATTGATAGAAATGCCCATCTCAGTGATAGCTTTTTCATTATCAAATAAGAATCTCATCAACCTTTCAATCGATAGGTACTTACTTACTTCAACCGATCCATTCATTAAGGGTTTCAATTTATTCATTGCAATATTTCATTTAAAGTTTCGCGTCTTTTTATTTTTTTAAGAGGACACCAATCAGGCGATTCAACATTTTTTGTTTGATAGGGTCTCAAAGCACAATCTATCACTATATAATTTTCTGCTGTACAGACTATCTTCTCATCATCCTGACAGAACCAATCATCAGGGTCAGGGTCTGCTTTTATCTCACTGTATTTACAATCGACACATTTCATAACACAAATATAAGCAATCATATGTCACTTTTGAAAATTTTGTTCAATTTAATTTCACGCCTCATTTTAAGAAGTGAGTTGTCAGGAATCTTATCCCAAGAAATATCAATTTCTTTACGATCAATTATCTTCTCGATCATACGAACATGATCGGCACCTAACTGACTCATATCACAAAGGTCGATGTAAGAATTGTACTCATAAAAATCAAGTTTCCTCCTTAACTTGATCTCATATTCCCTGAATTCAGATGCAATATCATAAAGCTGATTGTTGAAAAAATAAATTTTCATGAACCGTATGGCATGTAATTCTATCACTTGAATATCTTTTTCAATTTGTTCTTTCTATCATACTTGACCGACCTGAAATAGTTTTTGAACTCATCTCGAAACATAGTGATATGATCACCATTTTGAAAAATGTGATATTCGGTCATCTTACTTGTCACATGGTGTTTCTGTGTGAACGGATATTTTATAGAAAGAAGATATTCCTCACCTTGATCGAAGGTAAGCCTTCCTCTTTGTAAGGATTTTATGCATTTAACTTTCATTTTACAAATATATGAAATAATATATAGAACATGAAAAAAATTTTCAATTACAAGGAATTCCGACTGACCGAGAACATGAATCTTGCAAAGTCGATCGTTGATAAGAAAATGCAAGATTTTGAAAAGTTGAAAGAAATATTGAGCAAAAATCTTGGATACATAGGAAAGTTCACTGAATACCTTTTCAAAGAGGATATAAACATAGAGGACCTTGAAACACTTTACAACAACCTGATAGATCTCAGACAAAACGGCAGTTCATTGGATATTCAGAACATGGACTTTGAATCGGTCATGGATAAGATACAGGAAGAAAATGAGGACATCGAGATAAAAAGATTCATCAACCAATTCCCATCACAACAGAAAAAAATACTGAAAGAAGGATTCAAAAAAGAAAAATCAACACTTAAAAACATCATATTGAAGATAATCAAAAAGGACACCGAACCTTTCATAAGCAAAATATCAAGATATAAAACATATGAACAATTGGTCAATGCAATGAGATTGTTTGCCAAAGATTCAACAAATGATAGAGAAACGGTCAAGAAAAATGTAAAAGAATCAAAAAATACCAGCATCGCTTTTGAGAAGGATGACATACTAGTAATACACATTGGAGCATTCAGCGACATCGGAACATTCGGATCTGATACATCATGGTGCATACTATCAGAATCAATGTTCAGAAGATATACCAATAATGGAAAAAAACAATTCATACTTTACGATTTCACAAAACCAGAATTTGACCCGGATCTCAAAATAGGAATAACCTTGGAACCAAATGGTAGTGTTTATACTGCACACAATATACTTGATAAACTTGCTACTGATAAGGTAAATAAACTGAAAATTCAATACGATATCAATACCTCAGATATTTACAAGAAAACAATTAAAGAATATGATCCAACTGAGATAAAGTTAAGCACATCAACTTCAATGAAAAAATGGATCGAAGTGATACCATCTCTGAACAAAGAAGATATTAAGAAATGGTTCTCAAAGATCATAGATTGGTCAAAGAACAATGATTTTAAATATAAAGTATTGAGTGCGATGGTAACATATTATTTTTCAGACAAGCAATATGTGCTTAAGAGTGATCTGGACGAATTGAATCCAAATGCAAAACATTACACGAACAATATAGAAAATAAATTGATAGACACAAGTAAGAATCAAATAACACTTTATAAAAATAATATAACATCGATAATTTCAGCAATTGATGATGGAACACTCACCTCACATGACATTGCCAATAAACTGAATATCTTTGATTCGGCATCAAGTTTGATAAAGGTAGACGATTTTATGAGGAGGGATGTGAATGTGCGATTGGACGATATGGCCGAACAAGTATCCGACAGATTGAACAAGATATTCAACGATGAAGATGTGACATATGAAAAAATAATGCCTGATCGTGGAGGCGAACAGAGCATTTACAGAATAATGAATGAAAAGGGATTCAGATTATCACGAGGATTCGAATGCCTTGTTGTCATATTGAACATGGCTTTGAAAAGAGATATGAGTAAGATAGGAGGAAATGTGGCAAAATACCATGATAAAATATTGAACGATGAAAAGAATCATGGATTCCTTGTGAAATATTATCCAATATCCAATATTGAAATAGATCTTGATAAGGTCTCAATTTGGGCTTTCAATAAAGGAAAAGCTGAATATGTAAAGAAAAAAGATTATCTTGGATTCAAACACTATCTTTCCAGCAGAGGAGCCAGTCATCTCATCGAGCACTTGAAAGACCATAAAATGGAATTCAAAATAACAAGAAAATCATTGAACGAACTAAGATCAACATTCAACATCGAAAGCAACCTTCTCAGAGAGGTAGTGGATGAATTCAAAAAGAAGAAAAGAATAATGAATGGTGATATTGTCGAAGTTGGGAATCTTAAATTGATGGTCGTGAAATAGTTGTGAGTTTGAAAAATTCTCCTTATATTTGTAAAAAATAAAACATGAGAAAAATAATTCTATTCGTATTTGCATTATTCACACTACAATCATGCCAGAACAATTGTGAATGTTGGTATGTTGAGAACATTGATGATCACGATGCAAATGGACTTTATAATGTTCTCTATGAGAATTCATGTAGCGGTGAACTGATCGAAATTGAATACGAGGTCTTACCACGGTTCGAATCAACAAATCAGGTCAATTACAACAATTACAGCACGGTCGAGGCCAAGCAGATGAACTGTGATGTTTAATATCGATGTATTTATATGAACTACTTGATACAAAAATTAAAAAAACTTGGATTCAAGAAACATGCAAAGATAACTCTGATGTGATCGGAATTTTCCCAAAAAAGATACAAAGACAAATGAAACTGAATCAAATATTTAAACAATGAAATTCATATATCAACTAATTTTAGAAAACAAAATAAAATCCCTGACACTTGCTGTTTCGATCTGCCTATTCACCATGGCTTTCTTCTCAAAGGACAATAATTATGAGATAGATGTCAGACATGAATTCGAAATGGATGGCAAAACATATGGTGTCACTGAAAGTCTTGCAGTTCATGAAATTGAGCCAGGTCAGAAAATATTGAAATTCAAACAGACACACATTCTTCGACCAATTGGAATAATTTATGGCTTATTGACCTTACTTGGAGTTCTGATACCCGGTCTTTTTTCGAACCCCGACATCAATTGGAATCTTGAACGAGTGAGATTCAATACACTACAATCAAATATCAAAATGACCAAGGTCGGTAAAAATTTCACATATCATCTCAATGGAAAAAAACTCACAGAGACAAAAATGGACATACCACTTTATTCATTGAAACCTGCTCTGGAAAAATATATGATAAATAAAGACCTTTTAGAGGATTTTGTCGATATCAAAAAGAAAAGACGATCAATTTTGAAACAAATATTCAATTAAACAAATATTCAATAAATCATAAAAACAATTAAAAACAAAAAAATGCACAAATCAAAAAAAAGATTACTAGTAATGTCTGCTATCTGCCTTCCGATAATTCTATTTGTCATACCACAGATGTATAAGTCAAGAGTAGAAAATGAGGCGGAACTTGTTCTCAAACGCAACAACTATCAAAACTTTGAGAAATATGGTGATTACTCATATATCTATGAACAACAGGATTATATCGCAACAGGGCCAACTGGTGAAGTGGATACCATTGGGGTTTGTCTGCATAAAGGAGAAGTTATTGTAACAAGTACGATCGAATTTAAGAAAACTCTGCCAGGTAAAATGATCGGCATGTAAAACTGACACATATGAAAAATAAATTGAAAAAAATCAAGATCAAACTAAGTGTGGTATGGAACATAATTTTCAAGTGGGATCATTTTTTTATACTGAATCTCGATGAGAGAAATCTCAAAAAAATGTTAAGAGAACAGGACTTTGATATGGATTCAATGTATCATGGTCTTCAACATTACAATGTGATGTATATTATGAACCAGATCGGAAACTCAATAGATCAAGATGAGATGGTATTGCAAAAAGCAAGATTTCAAGCAAAGGCACAGATGAAAAATGAAAAATAAAACAGTACATATAGTCGAAGCTTTCTTCTCAGATTGGGACTCATCACATTCTGAAATACTTGGCATCTTCACCGATATCAAAGAAGCTATCAAACATGAAAAAAAATGGACCGAGTTCTATACTTTAGGTAAAAAAAGATATCAAGAACTTTATCAGGAAGTTTTAGACCGAGATGCTGATAACGATTATTTTGATTTTTCATCTTGCGAAGACTTCGTAAAAATCGAAATAAAAACATATCAAATAGGCGAAGATATCGCACAGAATAGAATAATGAAAAATGAAAACCAACTCAAAAAACTTTATATCAAGTTCAACCGTAGTGAAACATTAAAAAAGATAACAGAAAATGAGTGACCTAATGGACAGATTGAATAGTATCTCAGATGAAGAGTGGCAGAGAATGGCAGATGAATTTGCCAATATACAAATTGAAAGAGATAGACAACGATCTGAATTTTTTGTTTCAGACCAATTCTTTGAGATCTATCATAAGATAGTTGATCACCTTTACATGCACGACACACTTCAATGTGAAGACTATAATTACCCTGATACGATAATTCCTATCAATTATGAAGAATTTGAGAAATTCACAGATTCAATAAGTCATATGACACCGGAAATTGAAAGTGAAGATCAAACCTTTACATCATGGCATCACATTTTCTATGATATAAGGATCGATTATATCTCTGGACAAGGCACCCTTTCATCAATATCATTGAGCGACCGAGGTAAAAGAAATATGAAACTGAAAAAACTATTGAAATGAAACTGAGTTTTGATTTTGATGATTGTCTCGATAACGAGTGTGTCCAAGAAATTGTCAAAGAATTGGTAGGGATTTTCGATGTTGAAATAACAACCAACAGACCGGATCAGAAAAATTGGAACAAAGATATTCAAGAAGTGTGTGACCGACTTGGGATCAAAAAGCTGAAATACCTTGATGGTGAGGAAAAATATAAGTTCCTGAACGACAGATACATTTTTCACTTGGATGATGATAAGGAAGAAATTGATAAAATAAACTTGGAATCAAGAACAATTGGAATTTATTTTGATCCTGACGGTCGATGGGTTGATGAGATTTTTTCCTATATTTGTAAAATGGATCAAAAATATATCGACATCAACGAGCGATTGAAAAAACTTTTCCCAGACTCTGAATTGAGATGGGAAAGTCAATATGTCTCTACTGATACGATAGTTGCATGGGATGATGCGACCAGAATTCAACCAAGAATTTTCTTTTACACAGGTGTTGTGAGATTTGAAATTGGAGTAAATGGATACGACATATTGAATACAACGGTCAATTATGAGGATATAGATGTTGCATTTGAATCATTCATGATCATACTTGAAGAGGAAATGAACCATAGAAAACAGCAACAGTCAAGAGCAAATAGGTTTCCAAATCTTGAAAAAGAAATAAGAAAAAATAAATTAAAAAACATTATCAATATATCCAGATGATTACAACCTGGTAAGAAAATGTAGAGAATCAATTAGAAAAAAATTGGATAAATGGGTAATACTATATCATACTTTTTATACACAACAGAAGATAAACAATCATATCTTATCAAAGACGAACACATTGAAATATTAAGACAAACTGATATTTTAGAAAAACCAGGATATAATGATAATATCTTATGGGGTGATACCAAACAGTCATCAGATATCACATTCGAAGTTGGATGCACTTTACAGGTCATGGCATTGAACCTTGAAATTGATATGATAGATCATGAAATAAAGGAAAGGTACATGATAGAACCACACCATGTAAGAATGATAAACAGACTCCATTTTGATAACAATGGTAGTGAAATATCAACTGCCGATAAAAGACCTTTCGGAAATTCAGACATCGAAGGCGATATTTATGATATCATCTACAACCATAATGGATATTCTTACCAAATGGATTTTGACTGCCAGATCACATATGATATAATGAGGTATGAATATAATAGAATGATATGTATGCTTCCTGCCATCATAAAACAATTTCCTGTAAAATATCGAAAATATCAATACGATACCGCAACTTGGAGTTGGGTGCCACACATATCAGAATTCAGAAAACAGAAACTTGGAAAAATATTGAAATGAGATACATAGTATGGAGAAATGAATTTAAGCCCTATTCACAAAAACAAGGTGACGGATATTTCCAAGGGCATAAAGACATGATATCCGATAAATGGACCAAAAATCCGATAGAAGCAAAAAAGTATAAGTCGATCGGCACAGCAATTGCACGATTGAATCTGATACTCTCACACATAAAGTCAATGGATGAATTTTGGAAACTCAATCCGATGTCTGAACAATACAAACGGTCAAAGAAAATGAATGAAATACTTGGTCGAGATAATGATAAGAATCTGTCAAATATCTTTGAACAAGGTAGAATTGAAATATTACATGATGATGGGTCAACAGAATGTGCAAACAGACAGGCCATTGAATATATTGAAAAACGCATCGAAGAAAATGTCAGGCAATTTGAAAATAAGAGAAGTAATGAAATGTTTAACACGAAAACAATCATAGAACATGACCCAAACGAAGAATTCTGGGACTGATGATCAGTGGTTCATATTCACATTGATGTTATTGTTATTGCCCATTGCATTTATGATACACATCATATTAGGAATTGTCATTCTCTTACCTCTCGCTTTCATGGCATATCATATGGCAACACAAGGAATGAAAGAGTTGGAAATGGTCAACTTTTTCATATCAATGGGATATTCGAAGGAATATATCAAAAAAATAATTAAAGAACATGGTATTGATATGGCAAAGAATGTCATAATCTATAAAAATAGAAATAAACATGCAGATGCTTGGAATAAGATAAAACCTCCACATGATAAACTTGAACATATTGAATTCATAATTGAGGATTTCATTGATGATTATTGGGAATATCCAATTGAATTGCTTTATATAGACAAAAATGAATATGAAGTCACACCAAGTGGAATGAGACCGAAATATTCAATACATATCATAATTCCAAAAGAAGTTGATCCGATGTATTTTGAGAAGAAATTCTTTCACCTATCAATGAATAAAATAAATGATATTGGTCTGACAATAAAAACTAAGAAAAATACAAACGATTATAGAGATATTTTCAGATATGATTCAAGGAATATAATGCTCCTTTATGTGAATTATGTAGGAGGCACAAATAAAGTAATTATAGATATGGTATGAAAGACAAAATAGAAAACAAAGATGAGATAAAAGAATGGCTCGAAACCAATCTGCCTGACAATAGGAATCAATATTCTGATACGATAATTACAAGTCGTAGTAGAGATATGCGATACGAAATTAAAATATTCAAGAACTCGATATTCATTCAAAAAGGATCACTTGATGTTATCAATGTCAAGGATAAAAATCACATACTATATCTTGAATTCATAAAATATCAAGAGGAACAGATACTTGCCTTATCAAAAAAGATCAAAGAACTGAAAGAAAACTATAAGAAAATTGATGATAAAAAATTAAGAGAATTCAAACTTAAAAGACTATTAAAATGAAAAGAGAAGAAAAAATTGATAAACAAGTATATCTCGTACTAAGTAAGAAACCTGATCAAGATTGGAATATTAATCTAAATGATATAGGGGTTATCCAACCCAACTATGCTAAGCCGGGAATCAGGTACAGAGATGATGTAGGTAATATCTACAATCGAAGCAACGCTTACATTCACACAGAGTTGTACTTTTACGATAGGGAAGAAGCTATCAGAGCAATGGAAGACTACAAAACCTTTTCTGTCTGTAAAGGATTGGAGTTCAAAGTTGTTGAAGCGACTCTTTCTAAAATCATTAAATGGTAATAAAAATTGAATAGTTTTAAATTCGCAAATGGTTGAAACATTTTTCAATGAGATTCAAAAGGGATGATATAATAAAACAAATTCATAACGATTCTTCTCTGAGAGGAAAAGTATGTTATGTCAATNATGGGATATATCACATTTATTGGTTCAATGAAGAATTAGGGAAACGACCAATATATTTTCAATATGCAAAAGATATTGACACACATTTCAAATTATGTGAAAAGGAAATAAGAAGAAAATTTTTGAAAACAATATTATAAACTTGTACCCTTTACAATCATATCAATCTCACTTTGGTCTTTTGTCTGAACCAATGTGATCATCAAGGCATCTTCACTGAACAGATACTCTACATCATAAATATAACAATCAAAATCACTTAAAATACCTTTGTATTTTTTTATGTGAGTATCCATATGATCCCTATTGAAATTCTCTTCAAGTTCAATTTTTGCCACAAACCTTGTCCGAGCAGTCACTTTAGGCACTGAAAAATAAGGTTTTAACGAGATGAACTCTGCGTTGAACGGAGAATCTTCAGCCATCTCTTCAAATATGTGATGAATCTCATCGATATGCTCATGTAGATGTAGATTGGCCCATTCTTCCAAGATAGTAAGAACATCACCGAAATATTTTCTCTGAGAAATATCATCAACTGAGAGAAACCTATCAGTGATCTTTTTTATTAACCATTCGATCGACTCATTATTCATAGATATTGTGGTATCAAGATAATAACCATTAAGCAATTTTGATAAGGTTGTGATGATTGAATTTGCTGTTACATAAATACCATTTTGATTGCAGAATTTGAATACACGAATCGATCTTTCAACCGCAGACCTTATCCTTTGAATATTATATTCCTCACCCTCACAGAACAATATGTAGTTTTTAATCCTCATCATCTTCTAAAATTATGATCTCTGCATTCCAGTACTTTTCAGATGCATCATTATTATATTTTTGGTCAACTCGAATATTGTATATGTAACAACCAACATCATTTATTAATGCCTCGTATTCTTTTATTTGATCCTCGACCTGTTTTTTTGCAGAACTTCTCACTTTATTATCAAAACTGTAAAACGGCATTCGTGCATCGACCTCTTTAACATTCGACATATCTGGATCGAACTTTATATGAAACTCATATAAAGGAGTAGTTGCTGGATAGAATATCTTCTTTGTATTTATATAATTCATAATGACATTATCAAGTTCCATCAACATATCAGATTCTTCACATATTTCATCACTTATGATAGATGTAAGAACATCAAGTTTTTCATGTAAAGTGACGTTCAGTGAGTTTTTTATGACATTCAGTTTTTCTTTCACAACATGTTTTCCAAATCCAATTTTTGATTGCCAATGTCGTACAACACCATCTTCAAATATTCCGAGCAATTCATCTATGGTCTGGTCACTTTCGAAATATTTTAAGAAGTCTTCCTTTTTTGTATTCCATATCTGATTGCTAAAAAAGGATATACGATCCTGTAACTCATTCACAGGAGAAGACATTGTATCAAGGTTATCTTTTGATATGTCAAGAAAGTGTTTATAGACCCTTTTCAGATCTTTTCTTATCGATTCAAAAACAGGTTTAATCTCTTTTCTCTCAAAATAACTTATATCATCAATTGTCTTTATTTTTTCATCCGATAGCATTTCATTGACAAAAGAATCAAACACATTTATCCTTGATTCCATCATAATATCTGATTCAGAAATGTCAAGGTTGATCCACCTGAAATTATCTGTACCAGAAAATACAATATCTTTTAAATGAATTCCTATTTCATCGAACCTTGGTCTGAATGATTCAATATAATCTCTTATTAATGGATATGGAGTTACATCATCATATCTGATACTCACATTATACTCTTTTCTGAAATTAAAATCCATTTTTGACAATGTGAGAACAGATGGGAACATTTTATCGGATCTCAGAATCGGGTGTATAGAGATCAGCTCTAGCTTCATAGGAGCTTCTTCACACAACTCAAATTCGATGATGTCACTGAGTAGGTCGAATTTTTCATGTAAAGTTATTTTCGATATCGCCTTTAAATTCTTGTAATTTTCCATGATCAATTCAACCCTGAAATAAAGGGATGGATCCTTATCATATAATCGCTCGATCTGTTGACCAATAGGTTTCTTAGGGTCGATCTTCCACTCATTCAAAAGGTAATTTGCATTATCATCTTTGAATATTTTCAACACATTCTGAATTGACCTCAATTTATTCTCGAATGTGAGTCCTTCGTACATATCAGAATCTTTCAAAGATCGTACAATAGATTCTGCCTTTTTCAAAATATGTCCATGCTCTTTTTGTATAACAGCAAAATCCACTTGATTATCTTTGGATTCATTGAATTTTATGAAAGAATGAATTCTTGACATATGGTTATATATTTAATCCAAATTTTCAATAAGCATGAACGATACATATCTTCGGTTCGAATCTCTCAATTGATAGATATCAATGGATTTAACACTCAGGTCGAATGAACTGAAAATATCATATGATGTGATATAATCCTTTATTTCTGCATCACTCACATCATTTGGTACCTCATATACTACAAAGTATGATGGCAATTGATTAAAGCTTACTTTTTCTTGATACTGTCCATACCCCATAGAGGTGCCTATTTTACCATTACCCATTATATCATTGGGATCAACAAATGTCATTGAACATATATTCATATTCAAAATGAAAGGTCCATCTTCTGTGAAATCATACGACAATATATCAACAATCTCATCAGGATTTGAATGAAGTTTTATTTTATGTATCTTTTTGATATCCTCATACATACTCAGTATCATATCATGATAATTTTTAAGTGTATATTCAAGTGTGTTTGTATCAACACCATCTTCCCATTCATCGATCAATTCCCCTATTTTACTGAGTTTGAAAAAAGCAATTACTTCCTTGAACTTATTTGCAAGTTTCTTTGAAGATTTATCATAAAAAAGTGGATTTTCCGGTGATTCTTTATAATCAATTATATGATCTGCCAATGTTTTTGCATATTCCAACATTCCGGGCAGTTCCTGTTTTATCTCTTGAAATGGATTTCCCTTTGAAAAAGATTCATATGTCTTTAAATTTTTCATCCTTTCTTATTTTTATTTTCAAAGTAGATACAGAACTCATTCTTTCTTACCGACACGATAACATTTATCTTAATGTTGATATCGTCCAATCTTTGCCTGTTCTCAAAAAGAAAATCAAGCATTTTGTATTTATCAGATGTTGATGAAATGTCAATTGCGTATAACGGGGTGAAATCCATTGCGTGATCAAAGCTATACCCGACCTGATAAAATCTTGTAATATTATCAATCTGTGTCTGGTAATCGAACTCATCGAAAATATCCTCCAATACATATTCAAGTTCCTTGACATCCATGTGGCGGTCAGAATTTGATATCCGAGCCAATGACATAACATTCAGCTCGATGTCATTTAACAATTTTAAAACATTATCCATTTTATCAGAGTTACCAGAACTTTTATACCCGGCCACCTTTTTGTGCAATCTTATTAATTCGCCTAAGAATCGATCTATTTCCTTGTTATCTATCCTACTTACCTTACTGACCCAATTCTGCTTTAATATCTTTGATAATCTAGCAGTTATGAAACTTGATATTGATCTCAATTTAATTATGGCATTTTCACTACCGTAAGTCACATTATTGAGTGCAATATCTTCAAGTTCAATATAATATTCAAGGAAATCCTTTATCTCATAAAGCTTTTTTCTATAATATTCAACCTCTGAATCTTCAAAATGATTCTCGATACTTTCATTCATCATATCAGGAATCTCATAGAATCTGAACACATGAACGAAAATCCTCTGCATGTGATCAGACAAAAGATCAAATCCAATATCTTTCATTTTTGGTAATGATCCATTTATTGCCATTATAATTTGTTTGAACTCTGTATCTTGCCACTGCACATGAACATCATACACTGGAACATATTTATCCAGCTTAGGACCCAATTCAAATCCAATTTCAATTTTTTGGATTCCGACACGACCATCAATATCATCTATCACATCTTCCATCATATCAGTGAAAAGTTCTTTATTTCTATGAATATCGGTTCCCAACATCCAACTCAATGTAACGAAATTTTCATTCAATATCATTAAAGTTCTTTCATTCTTAGTTATTCTATCAGTTGCTGAATCCACTTGATAATCCAATATACTTTTATACAATTCATTGAATTTTCTAAAAAATTCAGTTTGTTTCATATCATTATCGACCAAATATTTGTGCATCTTACTTGCCTTTTCAATGAGTTCTTGTATCTCCTCACTCAACCTATCAGTTATGAGCGTAACTCTTGACTCATTGAAGCGTTTGAAATCCAGTATCATATTTGTATATATTCAATTTTTGTTTTATATTTGTCATATGAGAAAACAAGACATCAAAAAAGGACAGACAGCAACACTTACCATCAACACTTACAAAAAAGAAGGTAAGAAAAAAATTGCATCCGGATCTGATAAGGTCAGAGTTGAAATTCAAGGAATGGTTCCTAAAAGTAGAACAAAATGCAAAGTAA
>JGI10211J14876_10000576_pt1 | contig 15835 bp, 17 predicted proteins | sample Etolagsediment_FD_14876 | JGI IMG/M metagenome (IMG submission 14876)
GACGCGCCGCGCTGTCCCATCTTGAGCAGCGTCTCGGCCGCACCGTTGCCACCGAGCGACGTCGGCCCGGTGTCCGCGATGCGCACCGTGGCGCCCCCGCCGGACGGCAGCATCTCGGTGAGTTCCAGCCGCGACGACTCCAGCGTGGTGCCGCCCTCTCCGACCAGGATCCCCGGCCGCGCCTCGTAGGGCGACGACACGGCCGGCGCGTGGCTCGAGTAGAAGCGCGTGGCGAGCCCGTCGATCTCCAGCACCAGCGAGAACCGCAGGCCGGCGCGCGTCCAGTCCTCCGCCAGTGTCATGCGACGCTCGCCTCCCACAGTTCCCAGATGGAGACGCCTCGGACCCGTATGTCCTTCGGTCCGCCGTCGTAGGCGATGACCACCTCGACGTCCGTGTCCACGCCGCTGTTCGGCGCGCCGGTCGCGTTCAGGTTCAGCAGACGCGGACCGGTTGAGAGCGCGCTGGTGTCCTCGGCGGTGCGCCCTGTCGTCGCGAACTGCGGACGCCCGGCGTCCCACCACGGCACGCCGAGCAGGTTGGGCATGACGGGCGAGATGAGCGTGCAGCCGTTGTCCACGATGCCGCCGGCCACGCCGTTGATGTTCGGGAGTTCGACCGACACGACCAGGTCAGACGCGCCGCCGAGGTCTGCGTCGGCCAGGACCGCTACCCACAGGTAGCGACCCCACGTCGATGTGCGGAACCGAAAGCGCGCATCCTCGTAAGTGAACGTGTTGCCGGACAGTGCGGTGACGAAGTCCGGCGCGGTGCCGCCGTTCTGCTGCTTCGCCAGCGTGGTGCGCCCGCTGCCCGAGTAGAGCGGCAACGGCGACCACGACTCGAACGCAGGGCGCGCGCGGTAGCCGTAGGCGGTGCAGGCAGCGAGGACGACCGGCGACGCCCACCCGATGCCGTCGACCGGGGCGGCGTTGCGGGCGACGAAGCCCGGCGGCTCGTCTGGGAAGCGGCGCACGACGGTGGCGGCCATTCTACGCCCCCCACGCCGAGACGCTGCGAATGTCGACGGACGGCGTGGTGCCCGTCAGCCGGTCAGCGTGAATGATGAACAGGCCCGATCCGCCATAGGGCGCGGACGGGTGCGACCACGACTGCTCGCGGTCAGCGCCGACCCGCAGCGTGCCGTTCAAGGCGAGCAGGTCGAACGTGGCGGTCTGCCACGACTCGGTCCCGCTCGAGAAGTCGAGCCGGACGACGCCGTCGCCGGGCTCCTGGTCGTAGACGAACGGGTCCGCGATCCAGTCGCGCCCTGTGCCGTTGAACGCCGGCCGCACCGGCAGGCGCGAGGAGTGGCCGATGTAGACGGACGCGGTCCCGCTGCCGTTGCGGATGCCGCGGACGTGGACGGTCACCGACCGCCCCTCCGGGTGCAGCGGGATGAATCCACCCATGCCCTGCCGCCGCAGCGCGTCCGCCTCGCTGCCGTCGACCGCCGACCAGTTGAGCACCGTCGACACTCGGTTGCGCAGATGCTCGGCGTTCTGCCCGAGGATCCGCGCGAGGTCAGCGGCGACCGGCATGCCGCCGACGAACTCCTCGTCATGCAGCGGATCGAACGTCTCGCCACTGTTCGGCTCGGTCAGCACGCCCGAGATGGTCGGCCGCACGTACTCGAATTTGACCGCGAAGACGATCGGCCCCTCGGTGCCGGTCGCCGAAGTTCCGCGGAGATCCATGTGGATCTCCTCGTAGGTCCCGGTCGCGTCGAGGTCCAGATCGTTGGCGCCGAGTGCCGCGCCTGGGCTGTCGAACCACTGCCACGCGGTCCCGCTCGGGCTGATGACGACCTCGCCCGCGCCGGCCGATGCCCTCGACTTGATGGACGTGAACCGGATCGACTGTCCGGCGGGGTAGGTCGCGCCCCACAAGCCCTTGTTGGCGATGAGCGGGCACCGCACGGAGATGCGCAGCAGATCGTGCCCGTCAGTGAGGATCGGGATCCGCCACTTGCAGACCGTCGAGTAGGACGCGCCGCCGCCGGCCGCGAGGACGTAGCACTCGCCGTCCGTCCACCACTGGCTGACGGCCGGGTGCAGCGTCCCGATGTCTCGAGCCGCGCGGTTCTGGAGCCGCGCGACCTCGACCCACTCGGCGGTCGGCGTGGAGCCCCCGGCGCCGTAGATCGGGGCGACCGGAGCGAAAGCCTCGTGCCGCACCTTCGTCGTGCTGACGGAGATGGTCACAGCAGAACGACCCGGTGGTTCGCCTCGAAACGCAGCGCGACCGCGCCCTCGTCGTATGAGGCCACGTTGTCCACGTCGTCGTCGGGGTCCCGCTTGGCACGCAGACGCCCGAGCCGGCCGCCCCGCTCGACGTTGTAGAGGTTGCCGTAGGACTGATCACGAGGCGCCGCAGCTCGGCGCGGGTCGCTCCAGTCCTGATAGACGTGGAACCGCCAGCCCGGCAGCGCGTAGGGCAGCACCTTGTCGAGGTAGTGGAACTCCTCGTCGGTCGCCGACGCCTCGCCGCCAACGTACACCCGCACCTCGCGCGCCGGGGCGTTCAGCAGCTCCACGGCGGTCGCGTCGCCATTCGCCAGGCGCGCGGATCCGGCGCGCTGGTCCCGCGCGGTCCGCACGAACATCGCCGGCCGAGTGGGAACGATGAGCCCGGGGCACGGGTAGGTCGCGGTCATCACGTCGAACGACCCGACGCTGACCGGCACCTCGCTTCCGGTGAATCCCAGGCGCGCGGCGAAGGACGCGCTCGGGAACCCGAGGTCCGTCAGGGTCGTCGGGTACGAGCACACGACGTGACCGTCTCCGTCGATGTACCACCGCACCCGCGGCTCGCTGCCCTCGTCGGCGTCGAAGTCCTCGAGCGTGTAGACGCCCGACACGAGCGCGGAGTCCACGTCGCCCTCGTTGCGCGTCCGCACGTAGGTCGGGATGGAGTGGCACAGCGCCGGACCGCCGATGAGCGCGTAGGGCGTGCCGCCCTTGTCGACCGTCAGCACGTAACCCGCCTGAGTCGTGATGGTGCCGCGCACCCACTCGCCGGACGCGGTCAGCGTCTCGGTGCCCGACACGTTGACCGACGCATCGCCAGTCTGGAACCCGAACCAGTTGGACGCGCTCGCGCTGGTGATCTCAAACGCATAGGTGTCGTTCGTCACCACGATTCGGTCGTTCTCGTCGATGTAGGCGTCGAACGTCCCGAGCGGGGCGCCGGGCGATGCGTCCGCGAGCGCCTGCAGGTCCCCGGCGAAGTCGTAGGCGCGCGTGTAGACGCCCGCCACGCCCGTGCGGGTCACTCCCGACCCGTAGCCGTTCAGGAACGTCAACACGTCGTCGTAGATGCCGATGTCGGTCGGCAGAGTCCCGTAGCCGCCGCCGCGGTCGATGACCTGGACGCCGGCCCAGGGTCGCGCATCGAAGCGGGCCGACAGCGCAATCCGCGGGTTGTAGTGGTAGCTCGGCATGTCCCTACCCTACGCGGGAAGCGCGCGGCGTGTCGCGTCGTACCTCGAGCCACGCCGCGCCGATCGATTGATGCCTCGGTCGACCGCCTCGCCGTGGAGGAACACGTTGATCGGCGCCGGGCGACGCGAGCCGGACAGGGGCGCACCCGACCCGCGCCGCACGGCGCGCTCGAACTCGATGTCTCCGCCGGTCACCCGGCCACCGCCACCTCCGCCCGCGCCGGGCGCGCTCGGCAGGGACGCACGGACCTCGCCGCCAAGACCTGCGCCCACGCCGACCAGGCCGGTGCCGACTGCCAGGCCGATCGCCGACGCACTCGCCAGCGGACCGGCGAAGGGCGCCAGCCACGGGATGAACGAGAAGATGCCCGCGAGCGCGAGCCCGGAGATTGCCTGCGCCATGAGCTGCTGCCCGGCCTGCACGATCCCGGTGCCCAGCGCTGCGGTGAACGACTCGCCCGCGAACAGCGCGGACACAGCCGCCTGGCCGAGCGCGGAAGTGACCTGCCCGACCGCTGGAACCGCGACCCCGGACACGATGGCCGCCGACGACTCCGCAGCACTCGCCATCCGCGCCCACGCCGCCGCGTTGGCGTCCAGCATCGCGATCGACGCGAGCTGCGCGTCGCGCGTGTTCTGCGCTGCCTCGGCCGCTGCCGCCGCTTCCTTCTGCCGCTGCTCGAACTCGCGCTGTGCCTGCTCTCGGGCGAAGTCCTGCAGCGCGCGCCCGCGCTCGATGCGCGCCGCGTCCGCCCGCTCCGCGTCTCGGATCTGCTGCGCTGCCTGCTCGCGCGCGCGGTCCTGCAGCGCGCGACCGATGTCGAATTGCTCGCGCTCCGGGCGGCGGATCCGAGTCGGCCGGCGCGTCGTCCCGTCCGCCGTCCCGCGGCCGAACTGCTGGATGAACGCCGGCAGGTTGTCGGGGGTCAGCGCGCTGCGCGCCCCGCGAGTGATGCGGCTGAACGTGCGGTCGAACGCCCCGGAGATGGCGTTCGCGGCGTTGATGAACGGCTGTGCCGTCCGCTTCGCGCTGTCCTGGGCCGCGGACGCGAACTGCCGCGCCGCCTCGACGAACCGATCGCGGTCGCGCTCGATGAGGGTCGCGGCCTGGTTGCTCGCGACGTGGCCGCCGCCCTGCACGAACCGCGCGGTGCGCTGCCACTCCTTGAACGCCTCGCGTGCCGCCTCGCCCGTCCTGTCGAGCGATCTCGCGACCTCGTCGCCCCGAAGCCGAGCACGCTCGCTCGCTCCCGAGAAGTCGTCCAGCGCGTCGATCGCTCGCCCGAGCGCCACCGACGCCAGCTTCGCCGCCGCGTCCGAGACGTTGCCGAGCTCGGCCGCCACGCGCTCGAACTGGTCCGCGTAGCGGTCGGCCGGCGCTTGGGAGATGAGCTTGTTCCCCGCCTCCACGAAGGCGTTGAAGAACGCCTGCTTCTTCTGCGCGTCGTCCAGCGCGGACGCCGTCGTCCCGATGCTGGCGGCGTAGTCCTTGTACGCCTTCTCGGTGTCGATGACGATCCCGAGGTTGTCGAGCCACAGCTTCGACTGGCGCGCCAGGCCGGTCGCGACCGACTCGACCGCGAAGCGGACGTCGATCCCGAGCGTCCCCGCCGCCGCCTTCGCGACCTCTGTGGCCTTCTGGAACTGCTGCTGATTCAGGCCCAGCGTGCGGGCCATGTTGTTGAACCGGAGCAGGTCGGCGTCGGTGACGGTGCCCGCGACCGCAGCGCGGAGGCGGTCGACGTCCTGCGCCGTCGTCCCGAGCCGCGTCACCGCCTGCTCGAGATCGCGGATCTTGGCGCCTGCGGTGCCGACCTCCAGCGCCGCGTTGAACGCCGCCATGCTGGCGGTCGCGGTTGCCGCGGCGGGGGCAATGAGCGCAAGCGCGGTCTTCGCCGCCCCGAGCGCCTTGCTGACGCCCCGAATGTCGCGCTCGGCCTTCTCGGCGCCCTCGACCTCGAGCCGGACGATCTCGCGCGTGACCGCCATCAGCCGCCGCCCTTCTTCTGTGCGCGCTCCAGTTGCTCCGCCTGCATCGCGTCACGCTCGGCGGTGATGGCGCAGACTGCCTCCGTGCCGGCAGCGGACAGCGGGCCGAGTACATCGGCAAGGGCGCCGCCGTTCGCGGCCACACGAAGCGCCCTGAACGCCCGCGACAGCCAGGGCGCCGGGGACGGTCCGCCGCGCAGCTCGTCGCGCATCGGAGTCGTGATGGAGCTCCCGCCGAAGACCGCGACCGGGCACGACGTGAACGTCGCGTGGTCCATCATCGGGTGCGCCCAGATCTCCATCCCTCGCGTCTCCTTCATCGGACCGCCGCAGCGTCCGCGACGGTCCCAGGTCTCTCGGCGCTCCGCGCACTGACTACAGCGCCACCGTGTGCCGCCCTCGTCGTCCGCGTACCGGACCGCTAACCGGAGAGCGAGAAGCGCGCTTTTGGGAGCGTCGACACCCGCTCTACGGCGCTCGCAATCTCTCGGGCGACGTCCGGCGCGCCCTTCACGATGTCCACGACCTCGTCGGCGGGGTCGACCAAGCCGGCCAGCGCCAGCTCCTCGACTCGCGCGTTCGACCAGCGCAGATGCCCCTCGAGCGCCCGCGCGTCGTCGTCGTCCAGCGCCCGCTCCCACTCGGCGATCGCCTTCACGCCGGCCGCCGCCTTCTCGTCGTCCTCCGCGTCGGTCTGCGCCTTGCGCGCCGCCTCGAACATCTCCGCCGCCAACTGCTCGCCGCGACGCGACCGGCGCGCCCGGCTGTGGTCCTCGGCCCGGTCCTCCGCGGCGTCCCGCTCGGCGATGGACAGCGGCCGGATGACCACCCGCGTCGCCGTGTCGGGCACCGTCAGGTCCGACAGCCGCAGCGTGTCGAAGTAGGCAGCGATCTGCTCCTCGCTGTTGTTCTCCGCGATGTCCGGGTCCACCGACAGCACGATCGTGATGCGCTCGTCGGTGGACAGTCTCGCAATGCTCCTCGTCAGCCCCATGTCGCTCTCCCGCTGTGTGTGTGTGCCCGCTCGCCCCTACCGGACGAACCCGATCGCCAGGTCCAGGTTGGCGGTCTGCGACGTCCCGGGGGTGTCGCCGCTGTACTGGCCCGCCCGCCACGTCGCGCGCTGCTGGTTGATGCCGTTCTCGCCCTCCTGCGGGAGCGAGTCATTCACCAGGTGCGCCGCGCCGAGCGAAACGCAGAAGCCGTTGCCGACGCCTTGCCGGCCGCAGCCGACCATGATGTTGCGCTTGCGCGAGTTGATGAAGTCGGTGCGCAGGGTGCTGTCGAGCTCTGCGCGCTCGATGGACAGCGTTGCCTCGACGTCGGCCAGCTCCAGCGCCGACAGCCCGATCTGGTTCCGAGACCCGCCCTGCCGCTGCCACTCGAAGGCAATCTCCAGCGACCACGACCCGACGTTGAGCACGTTGCGGCCGAGCGCGTAGGGCGCCGTCGCGGTTCCGATCGCGTCCGAGTACACGAAGTAGCTGCCGAGGAACGTCGCGACGGTGCCGTCCGCCACGGTCGGGTCCACCATCGAGGCGGACCCGTCGTCGTCGATGATGAGCCCGGGGACCATCTCGACGGTCACGTACACGAGCCCGTCGCGCAGCTCGAACGCAGCGCGCCGGCAGCGGCAGCCGACCGCGATGAACCGGTGCGACAGCATGTCGAACCGGATCGCGACCGACGCCCCTAGCGACAGGTTCGTCCCGAGCGTCGGCCCGAACATCGCGCAGAGCCGCATCACGTCCCCGGCGCCGGGGGTCCCCGACAGCGCGGGCGAGCAGGTCAGGTCGTTACCGCTGCCGCTGCTGATCTCGGTGACGGCGCTGTACTCGACGCGCCCGTTCTCGGTCCACTGAAACAGGCGCCCCGCGGCCATGTTGGCGGCGGTCGTCGGCTCAAAGTTGTTCGCGTCGGTCCCGCCGACCACGATGTCGGTGTCCGCGCCCGCGTCGCTGAACCCGAGCGCGGTGTTGAGGCAGCGCATGATCGGGATCAGGTCGTAGGTCGCGAAGGCGGACGCCGCGCCGATGCCCCGGATGGGCGCCTCGAGCGTGATGGCGTCGATCTTCCGACCCGGCTGCGGGGATCCGGCCACGTTGACGGTCACCGGCTCGGGCGGCAGGCGACCGACGCTCGACCGCGTCAGCTCCAGGTCCACGTTGGGCGTCTCCTGCCCGTCGTAGACCGCCTCGGCGCGAATGAACTCGCCGGACACGAACGTCAGCCCGGACACGTCCGGCACGGGCGAGGTGGCGGCGGGCGACCCGTAGGACGACTCGACCGCGACTGCAACTGTCTCAAGTGCCGGCACGTCGGCCTCCTTTCAATCCTCGATGTAGAGTACCGCGAGAGGACGTGACACGACGAGTCCGCCGGCCTCCGTTTCCGATTCGTCCACGTCCGCGTCGGTGATCACGATGGCGTCGATGCCGACCGCACCCCAGTTGGCGGGGTTGCGCAGGCGCAGCATCAGGTCGAGCGTATCGGTGGCCGCCATGCGCCGCGTGCGCTCGCCGGGCTGCGCGTAGATTGAGCGCACCACCAGGTTCTCCCGCACCCGCATGATGCCCACGCCGGTCATCCCGTCCTCGACGGCCCCGTTGGACTCCAGCATGAAGAAGCGGTCACGCCCCTGGCTCACGAGGTCGTCGAGCGTCGGTGTGTGACCGGTCCCGTCGTCGATGCAGGTGTGGCGCGCAGCCGGATCGAACGACGGCACCACCTCGCGGATCTGGCCGATGATGTGGTCGCGGATGGCGCTGACCTTGCTCATCGGGTGCGACTCCGGCTCATCGCCTTGCGCACCAGCCGCGTGACAGCTCGCCGTAGCGCCTTGCGGTCGTTCGGCGACACGCCGACGAAGGGACGCGCCTTGCCGACCCCGGCGCCGTAGATGGCGGCAGATCCGGTCGGCCCGATCTCGGCGAGGTAGCGCAGCACTTGGACGACGCGCACCGAGCGGCGCAGTTGGCCGGAGAGCGTCAGATCCACAGGCGCGTCTTCTCCGCTGAACTGGCGGGACAGCCGCTTGTATTCGGCGTAGCCGCCCGCGTAGTACGTCGACCCGCCGTCGGTCCGCCGGCCGCCCTTCGGGGCCAGGCGCCGCGCCGTCGAGCCGCCGATGTAGATCGGCCGGGTGCTGTACCGCCGGAACGGGCGGTCCCGCACGTCGCGCCCCTGCTGGAACGCGCGGCGGACCATCGCCCCCTGAGTGACCACCGCGAGCTCTCGCATCTCACCCGCGCCCCACAGGCGCAGCGGGAGACCGGGACCGACCGTTCGCCTGGTGACTTTGAGCCTCATCGGCTCTCGTCGATGTCGAGGTAAAGCCCGCGCGCGTCCGCGTCCGCCTCGAACGACGAGGTGAACGTGCCGGCCACCATCGTCGTCGTCGGCTGCGAGGCGTCGACCTCTCCCTCGTCCACGATGCCGTTGTCGTTGACGTCCACCCACTCCGGGCGCTGCAGCGCGTCCGTGATGAGCCGCATCGCCATCTCGAGCAGGTCCGTTCTCGGCTCGACGCCGGGCGCCTGCCGCCGCGCCTGCTCGAGCAGGTGCGCGGTCATGTAGGCGTGCGCCGTCAGGAACTGCCGACCGGACAGCTGGTCCGGGTAGGTCCCCGCGTCCAGCCGCACGGACACCGCCTGCTCCACCATCGAGAGCGCCATCGCCCGCTGCGGCGCCATCGAGTCTTGCCGCCCCGGCACCAGCACGTTGGGCACGAGCGCCGCGACGTCCGCGTCCGTCAGCCCGGTGTCGAACGGCACGCGGACGAGCTGCAGCACGCCGCGGGACGCCGTCTCCAATTCCACGCCGAGCCCGTTGAAGCGGCGGTCGAACCTCATGCGCCAGGCGATGTTTCGCAGCGGGGTCGCGCCGAGGTCGGCCGTCGCGACGGTCGCCACGTAGGTCATCCACTGAACCGTCGCGCCGAGCTCCACGTCGATCGGGTGCGGCAGCGGCTGCGCCAGCACGATCTCAGTGTCGCTGTTGAACGCCTCGACCTGCGCGATCGAGTAGCCGCCATCCTGGCCGACGACGGCAACCGCGCCGAAGACCGGACCGGTGCAGGCGTTGGTCGGCGACAGCGACCCGATGGTCAGCGTGCGGCGGTCCGCCGCGATGGCCGAGAGCGACGCCGGCCCCGCCACGGGCAGGCCCAAGTCCACGATGTCCGTGCCGTCCGGCTTGGTCAGCGTCAGCGTCGGGGTCGTCGTCAGCGGGCCGGGCGCCGTCCAGATGAACGTGTGGTCCTCGCCGATGATCGCCTTCCGCTGGGTGTTCGCCGCGCTCATCGGTCCGCCCTTCCGCCCTGGTTCGCCGCCGAGATGTCGGAGGGTGTCGCCAGCGGGATCCCCGCGCGTCGCACCTCGTCCGGGGTCATCGCGACCCACGAGTGGCGGCAGTTGTATCCGCCGCCCGCGAACAGCGGAGACACGGCGGTCTGTCCGTTGCTCAACCCCTGGATCTGGCGCCGCGTCACCGCCTTGCCGACCAGCGGACGGCAGAACGGGCGCGTCACGCCGTCGAGCGGGCCGAGGTAGACGCGCACCAGGTCAGCCCCGGCGCGCTCCGCCTGCAACACCGCCTCCTCCTGCGCCACCCGATCGAACTCCGCCATGCGAGTCTTGGCCTCGGTGACCGCACCGCTCACCCGGCGGTCCTCCTCCTGCACGATGCGCGACACCACCTCGTCCAGCGTCTCGCCGACAGCCGCCGACCGCATGCCCGACAGGATGCGGGACGCCATCGGCCGCTCGATGATGTTCTCCCAGCCCTGGAGGTGGTCTTCGATCGTCGCGTCGATGGCCACGCGCGCCGCCGGCTCGTCGAGGATCCGCGATGCGTTCGGGACGCCGGCTGCCTCCAGCCCGTCGTCCGCGAGGTCCGCGAGGCGCTTGTAGGGCTTGAAGAACTCCGCCTCCGCCTCGCTCAACCCAGCCTGGTCGAGCAGGTCGATGACGTTCTCCAGCCGCGTCGACAGAATGGCCGCCCGCATGCGGTCCGTCTGGGAGGTGCCGCCCATCGCAGCGCGCAGCCGCACCGCGAGGTTCTGCACCACCGCCGTCAGGTTGGTCTTGAGGAGGTCGGCGGCATCGTCCGCAATGCGGATCCGCTCGCGGACGATGCGCACCAGCTCCGGGGACACGCCGACATCGTCGAGCGCGTCGAGCCGGAACTCGTGTCTGCACTCGCCGACGTGCATCGGTCCTCCGTGGGTGAGAAAGGTGCCGGCCGGGTCATCGCGGGCAGACGCCCCGGCCGGCGGTCGCGGGAGAGCGACCTTGCTCGTTACGACTCGGGGGCGTCGTCGGCCGACGGCTTCGCCTTGCGGCGCGGCTTCACCTCGACCAGCGCCGGCTTGCCGCCCACACCGGGCACGATGGCGTTCACCTTCTCGGCGTGCGCCGGGTCGAGCTCGACGATGTCGGCGGGCTTGCCGTCCAGCGACCGGTTCGGTCCGTGCCCGATTCCGGCGTTGCGCGCCTCGGGCTCCCACTTGTACCGCTTCATGCCCGCCCCCTCGCCCGGCTTACGCCAGGCAGTCCGTAATGACGATGCCCAGGCTCGAGGTCGCGACGGACTCCGAGTCGGGGATGATCTTCACCGACCGGTACAGGTCCGTGAAGAACTCGGTGCACTTGTTGTCCTCGTTGTAGCGCGAGGACAGCGGGTCATCGAGGTCCGGCACCGCGAGGTGCAGCGCGCAGGTCGGCTCGACCCGCATGCCGTCGTTCCCGAGCCCGGCCATCGGCGACGGCAGGCTGTAGAGCCCAAAGGACTCGGTGTTCCACAGCCGCGAGGTGGTCAGCGACTGGCCGAGGTTGGAGCTCCGCAGCCGGGCGGCGCCCACGTAGACCTCGCGCACGCCGGTCTCGCGACGGATCTTCTCGGCGATGGCCGAGAACGGGATCACGCTGCTGTCCTGCCGGATGGGTCCGTCCGCGAGGTCGCCCACCAGGTTGCGCATGGCGTCGTTGGTCTGCAGCGCCCGCGCGAGGCCCTGGCCGAGCACCACGCAGGAGTCCTCCGGGGCGAAGATGCCGTTGGTGGCGTCCTCGCGGTTCTCGATGAGCTTCACCAGGTCGAAGATGAAGTCGGAGCCGGCGGAGTTGTACTGCGTGCCCTTCCCGTTCGGGATGTTGACCGCGGTGTACGTCGTGGTGAAGTTGGCGGCGGTGAACATCGCGTCCGCCACCGTCTTCTCCTGCCACAGCTCCCACGCGATGGCGAGCTTGAGTTGCGCGCGCTGCTCGAGGGTCATCAGGCCCGCGTCCGCCGACAGCTGGTCGTCGAACTGGTCCTCGACCGCCACCGAGCGCTTGGCGCCGAGCACGTTGTTGACCGTGTAGGTCGTGGTGATCGGCGTCGACTCGGGCAGCTCGCGGTGCGGAGCGCCCTTGGAGCGGGCCAGGTTCTCGACCTGCCCGTGGTAGTCGGCGTCCTGCTCGATGATGAGCGAGCCGCCACGACGACCGCGCGGCACGTTCACCTGCACGGGCGCCATGAGCCGCGCGCCGATGACGCGCTCCTGCACGCGGTCCAGGCTGTTGACCTGGCCGATCTGCGCCCGGAGCAGCTGGGAAATCGGATTGAAAGTGCCCATCGGGCGCTCCTTTCGGTGGTCAGGTCAGTCCGTCAGGGGACCGAGTAGCGGAACGGGATCGCGTAGACGAGGTCGCCGTCCGCCGCGTCCTGCAGGCCGCAGAAGTAGGCGCAGGCCTCGTTGCCGCTGGTCGCCGGGATGACCCGGCCGGTCGCGGTCTCGGTCATCAGGAAGTGGTGCGTCCCCGCGGTGATGGCGGCGCCGGCCTTGTACTGCCGGGGCGTGCCGAGTACCGCGACGGTCAACTCCCCGCCGTTGGCGACGTCGGTGTCCTGATCGATGACGCCGATGGACTCCTCGCCGCTCGCGCCGCTGTCGCACAGCACGACGGTGCGGGCCGCGCTGACCTTCACCGGGAGGCCCCGGGGCGCGGTCATCGCCTCACCCGCGATGTAGCTCATCTTCTGCGGATCGCCCATGTCACCCCACCTTCCGGGTCGTGGACAGCACCGCGTCGCGGGTGCCCGGGTACTTCTGCTCGATGATGTCGGCCGCGTGCTTCTCGTCGCGCGCCTCGCCGGACAGCTGCAGGCGCGCCATCTCGGCCAGGTACTCGCGCTGGGTCGCGAACTGCGCCGGCCTGATCTCCGCGTCGCGCGGCAGCGGCTGCGACGGCCAACCGTCGCCCGCCTTCATGCTGGCGAGCAGGTCGGCGCACTGCTCGGGCGCGGCGTCGTACAGCGCCTCGAACTTGGCGCGCTGGCCCTCGTTGATGCGGCCGGCCTTCATCGCCGCGCCGATCAGCTCGTCGCGGGTGCGGATCCGGTCCCTCTCCTGCATCGCGTCGAGCTGCGCCTGCAGCGCCTCGACCTTGCCGGCCAGCTGGGGCCGCTCCGTCTCCAGCGCCTCGAGCTTCGCCCGCAGCGTGGTCACCTGCTTCTCCGAGTCCTCGAGCTGCGCCGCCTGCGCGTCAAAACGCGCCTGGAGCTTGGCGTGGGCCTCGGCGGTGATCGTGGTCTTGTCCACCGTCGTCTCCTTCCGATTCTGCCCCGCGGGGCCGGTCATGCCTGCGGCGCAGGCTGCGATCTTGATCAGTCCGGCCGGCGGGATGCTCGACGCCGCCGACCCCGAAAGCACGGCGCCCGCAGCGTCCGACTCCATCGGGATCCGCACCACGGCGTCCGCGAGTCCGGCGGCGACCGCCTCGTCGGCGGTGTACCAGGTCGTCCGCCCCATCGCGGCCAGCGCTTCGTCCGGGGTCATGCCCGACCGGCGCGCGTAGATTGCGGCGGCGCTCGCGTTCAACCGCTCGATCGCGTCGGCCGCGGTCCGCATATCGTTGGCTTCGCCGTGCACCATGCCGCTGGCCGAGTGGATCATCATCAGCGACCCCTCGACCATCTCGATGCGGTCCGCCGCCATCGCAATAAGCGACGCAGCGGACGCAGCCACCGACTCGATGCGCGCGACCGTCCGACCCTTGCGCTGCATGATGGCGTTGGCGATGGCGATGCCCTCGAAGGCGTCGCCGCCCATCGATGCAATGCGGACGAGCAGGTCCTGCCCATCGACCTCGTCGAGCATGCCGACGACCGCCGCCATGCTGCTGTCGTAGTCACCGATCGCCCCGTAGAGACGAAGCGTCGCGGCGTCCGCGGCGAGCTCGGCTGGTGCTTCAGGTCCCATCGCCTCAGAGGTTGACGGACCGGACCGCACCTCGTCAACGCCTTCTGCGCGGCGCGCGCGGTCGCGGATGCGCTCGACGGCGTCCGGGTCGCCGCCCCACAGCAGCCACGCGACGAACGCCGGGGACTCGTCGCCCACTTCGTCCCACCCTGGCGTCTTGCTCGACTCGTGCCTCGCGAACCACGCGACCGCGCGGTTCAGCTTGTCCAGGTCCCACCCGTCGCGGATGCCCTCGCGCGCCTCGCGCACCGTCTTCGGCGTCAGCCCGTCGCCGGACTTCCCGTCCTCGTGCAGACGCAGCCCGCGGCGCAGGTTGTCGCGGATGCTCTCGGTCAGCTCGTAGATCGGCATGGCTACTCGCCCAGCACGGACGCGGCGGTGATGGGCCGGCGCAGCAACGACACGGGGCGCGCGTCCTCGACCTCGGGCACCGGCAGCCCCAGCTTCCGGTGCATCGCCTGGACCACCTCGGGCGTCCGCGCGATGAGATCCTGTGCGGCCAGCGCCGGCAGCGACTGGAGGTGCCGCACGAACTCCGGGGTCTGGATGCCCGAGAAGACCAGCGTGGGCATGTCCGCGGGCGCGACGTCGCCGAAGTTGTACCAGGTCAGCCGGCCCATCGTCGGCCGCAGGGTGTCGCGCAGCCACTCGAGCGCGTTCGTCGCGAACCGCTCCGCCGACCGCTCCTGCACCTCGCCGACCGACCGCGAGCCGCTGTTCGTCACGCCGAGGTCTAGGATCTGCGCGAGATACGCGCGGGTCATCCGGTGCTCGTGGATGGCGATGACCCTCTCGAACATGGCGGCGTCGATCTTCGCGCCGAGCAGCGGAGCGATCTCGATGAACTTGGCCGACGGCGTGACCAGCACCGACTTGTTCACGCTGCGCAGCGCGCGCATCTGCTGCTGAATGCCCGACGCCAGTGACTTGATGTTGTCCTCGGAGAACACCCGATCGCCCTGCGCGTCGACCGCGGACCGCAGCGCCTCATAGTCGAGCTGCGCGTGGACCGCCGGGACCGCCAGCCGCTCGACCGCGACCGCCATCGACTGCAGCGCGTGCGACTGATCCCGCCAGTGCGACCACAGCGGACGAAGCAGCCCGAGGCCTTCGTAGTCGTACCCGTCGCCGTCCCACACGGCGAGCGCGAGCCGGTCCACAGGAATGACCGTCTGCCACTGGCGCCCGCTCGCGTCGGTCACCCACTGCTCGACGCCGGCAACCTGCCCGCGCTGGTCGGTGATCCATCGGTAGTGCGAGCGCGGGTCGCGCCACTCCAGGCGGTCCAGCCACACCCGGCCGTCCGCGTGATAGTACATCTCCTCAGAGTAGGCGAAGCCACCGTTGAGCGCGTAGGCGAGCCCGCGCAGCGCCCGCTCGAACGTGGTGGTCATGCGACCCGCGCGACCCTCGAGCCCCAGCGCCTCGCGCCAGAAGTCCGCGATGTCGTCCCGGCCGCCCTCGACGGACCAGGTCGCCGACATCAGGTATGACATCAGCTCGCGGGACACCGTCGCGATGCTCGGGCTACTCCGCAGCATCTCGATGACCAAGCGATGCCACTGCGCGCCGCGCAGCTTCGCGACGTGCTCCTGGGTGTCGATCTTTCCGTGCTGAGGCCCGTTGCCGGGCAACCCGAGCAGGTCTTCCGGCGCGCTCTGCGGCTGCGCGCGCATCTCCTCGGCGGTCGGGTCGCTGACAACCCCAAGGGTCATCGGGTGCTCGCGGGGCAGGTGATCACGCTCGCAGGCTACGGCGCGCGGGACGGCGGGTCAATCAACGACGGCGCTTGACACCGCCCGCCCAAGTCGGCGGTGCTCCACCGACAGGCCGAGCGCGAGCGCCACGTCGATGCCCGCCTGCATCCCCGACGACACGCCCCAGTCAACGTAGACCGCGACCAGGTCCGCGCGCTCGGTCCACGCGAACCCGGCGGCCATGCCTGCGGCGCGCCGCTCTGGGTTCGCGTCGTCCAGCGCGCCCGAGAACGCCAGCAGCACGTGCGACGCGATGGGCGCCTCGCCGCGGTCGATGCAGTCGCGCAGCGCGCGGTTCGCGTAGTTGCGGTTCGCTCACAGCGGCAACTCCACCTGGCGCGCCTCGTCGTCGGCCGCCCTCATGGCCTCGGCTGCCTCGTCGAGCATCGACCGCAGCGCATCGACCGC
>JGI10211J14876_10000577_pt1 | contig 15828 bp, 14 predicted proteins | sample Etolagsediment_FD_14876 | JGI IMG/M metagenome (IMG submission 14876)
TATCCCCAACACGCCGACGGAAGGCGGTGGAGGAATGGTTGGAATGAGCAATAAAGATTTCCTCGTAGTAACTAAGCTGAGCGTAAGAGGAATATGGACTACACTAAAGTAACATCTTACGTATCGGCACTTAGGGTCGAGCGCAAGAATCTGCAATCGCAAGCAGAAGTGCTCAAGCAATCTCTCCGAGAGCTCGAGAAACGTATTCAGCTCAAGACCGAGTACGAGGAAATACTAAAGAAGATGCACTCCAGCATCTTTGAGGCGGCCGCTGCCGGAAAAGACACCGTAGTTCTTTTTCTAACACTCTTCTCTACAGAATACGGTAGAGAACCCGTCTGGAAGAGTCTTCAGGAGGCACAGATGACCATGGACAGGCTACTGCGAGAGGTTGGCGTCGTGGACCTTCATGTAGAATCAATCCCCCAATATCGCATCCGAATGCCGTGCGAAGGTATTCCTGGCGGGGAATGTGATACTGCGATAAGTTTCCACATTCCCAAGAGACCGCCCGTGACGGAGTCAGAGTAATTCCGTTTTTCGCGTTATTTTTGTCAGCGACAGTATATAACTGCTACCACTAGCTAACACATTCTTTCATCATGTCGTCGAAGAAAGTCAAGATGAAGGGCGTTCACCTTCACCCCACCGCTGTTGCCCGCGAACTGAGGGCCGCCGCAGCCACTTCTGTCAAGAAGACCACCGAGGCCAAGGCCGGTGCCCGCTTGACGGCTGATGCTGTCAACCAGGCCGTTAGAGCCACTGAGCGCATGCTCACTGAGGTTGGCGCTGAGTGCCAGAGGCTCTTGAACATCTCCAAGAAGAAGACCATCACCAAGACTCTGCTTCTTGATGTCGTCCAACAACGCCGGATGTGCGCCTTCAAGGGTGCAGAGGAGGCTGTCAAGAGTGCCTCCAAGCCCGCGGCTCGCAAGGGTTNCAGAGACAAGCCCTNTCGCACGACTCGCCAGNCCATTGCCATCGTCTCTGCACTCAAGTGCGTCAATGNTGGTATCCCTCTTGGCAAGCNCGCCTACCGCGTCTCCGAGGATGCCAAGTACGCCTTCGCTGCCCTCGCNCNCGCCTACATCCATGCTCTTGGCATGAGCGCCGCTCAGTTCGCCAACGCTGCTCGCCGCGCCACCGTCACCGGTAGCGATGTGGCCATGGCCACCAACTGCCTGTAAGTCTCTCATTGAGCAACTCTTATACATCTCTTTACTTTGTAAAGTAACGAGAATCACCTCTCTCACGACTCTGGATAGTAGACCGCCTCCAACGGGTACTCTGTATCTTCAAGTGTCTGACACACCACACCCCAATCCCTTCGTCGACCAAGTCCGGGTCCGCCATCGGCAGCTGTGGCGGGTGGTTCGCCGATGATAGCGATACCGTGCTTCCTTGCCTGAAGAAGAAACTCCTTTAGGCCTTCAATTCGTGAACCCTCATCGGTCTCTCCGGCGACCTCATCACTGAAGATCCATCCCAAACCCAAGTTCTCATGTCGATCCTTCTTCGAGCCAAAGTACGCATTCGACCCTTTCTTCTCCGAGCAACGAGAGTCGTTGAGGTGGAACACTTTCAGGTACCTCAGCCCGACTATCCTCTCAAAGTCCTCGTAGAACCTTCGAACCTCCGAGGGTTTCCCCCAATCGTAGATCCCAGCACCGAAAGCGTGGGCGGTATCGATGCACACTGACACCTGATCGCGGACAGACTCGTCCACTCCATTGATCATCTCGGCGAGTTCCTCCAACGTCCCTCCGCGCTTGCTGCCTTCCTGTGCCGAGTTCTCGAGAATGACTCGACGACGACGCTTGAACTCCTTCTGAGTGATACCGAGGGACTTTGCCAACTCTCCAGAGGCGACAGTGTTCTTGGTCAGTACTGCTTCGATGGTTTTGCTGGCGGTGAAGAGTCCCTTCTTGGCGTCGTGACAGGAGTTAGGGTGAACGACGACACCCACTCCTCCCAGTCCCGCCACAATATCCGTCTCCGCTGTGAGACCGTCGATAGTTCTTTTCAGGGCGGAGTCGAACTTGGGATCCTTGCGGTGCTTTGCCGCTCCACATAGGTTGTGGAGAAGACAGCCGTGAACGTACAGATCTAGATCATAGAACTCTAGGACGCGTCTCGCCTCTTCAAGATCCCTGAGGTTGTACTCAGGAAGACTGTAAGCCCTTCCGTTGGAGACATAGATCTGAAAGGCAGAGTATGGCAATCCCTCCGCCACCTCTCTCACGGTTTTGACATAGGTGGGGTGTTTGGTACAGTGAAACCCATACCGGTAGTCCGTGTCTCGGAACACTAGCTGTGTATTGTGCAACATGTTTTGTTCTGTGCACGCACTATAAGATAGTAACTATTCCACGTAACCCACTTTTCTTAGGTGTGCCTAAGAAAAGGTTTCCTGACAGACTCACGATGAAGACATTGCGACCCGAAGGGGTGCTCACGATGAGGACATCGCGAGCTTCCCCGGGGCGATGACCAACACCGGTTTTGTTGGATCAGTGACCTTTACCGAGCCGATACCGGTACCTCCGGTTGATCCAAGGTTGACATACCACTGCATACCGACCCAAGCACCCTTCCATCCCACACTAGCCGGCGTGGCTCCTGTGGAGTTGTAGGTGAAAGGTACCGTTGCCTTTGTCGGAAGAGTGGCACAGGGGATCTGATCATCGGTACTGAAGACACTTCCTGTCAGAGGAGCGGTGTTCCAACTCAGTACCGCATAGGTGGTGTTGCAGTTACTGCTCGACCACTTCCCGTCGAACCGGTAGGAGAAATTCTTAATGAGGTTCTGGTCTCCAACAACGTTACCATCGCACAGGTAGAAAACAGTCGCGTTCTTCATATCGTCCTGAGTGACAGCGTAGTCGGCGACGAGAACAGTGTTCTGTGTAGAGGTATCGTACATGGTATACTGAATCCCCATTCCCTCAGCGACCGAGATGTCGAAGGTAGGTTCTGCTGTTTTGGTTGTGGAGTTCCACTTGATTCCTGGTTCGTTGAGAGGAGGATAGGTAACTCCTCCGACGACTACTCTTGATTCGTACTGTCCGGACTGAAAGTCTGGGAGGAGAGAGTACGCCTCAAAGGTAAACTTCTTGAAGTAGGGGGTTACCAGAGGTCCTCCACCACCTCCCGTCGGTGTGGTGCGAAGCTTGGTCCACAGTAGATACCCAGCACCGATTACGATGAACGCTATTAGGACAAACACGAAAGTAATCGCGAGGATCTTGGTCGTGTGGCCCTTATCTCCGTTCCCGTTTCCGTTTGGTGTACTCGAGTCCATATCTACTCACTTTGTAATCAGACAAGAGACTTTCCGATGAGTCTTTCATCGTACCTTGACACGATGAAAAGCACAGCTCTTCGAGCTACGAAGAGAATGGTTTGATAGTACCGTCGCTCTGAATGACGAGGGTATTGTCCTTGGTTGAGGAGGTAGTAACAGCTCCGGAACCTGTGGCGTTTGTTGCGAATGCCTGACCAACCCACGCCGTACTTGCTCCACGAGTAGAGCCAGGAAGAGTGGCGTAGGGATACCACACACCCGTTCCATCGGTCGCCCAGATTGTCGTCTGTGAGGACTTTGCGCTGTTGTCGAGCACCATGTTGGTGATGTACTGGTCGGCTGATTTTGGCCCGCCGGTGGAGTAGTAGATATCGAGGTTGGTGACTGTATTGTTAGTGTAGTTCTCGTTGTACTCTGTCGTTCCTCGGAAGCCGGTAGCGAGAATCTGTTCGGTAGCGTAGATCTCCTGTCCATAGAGACTGCTTCCGCTGTTGAGAGAGATCGCTTCACCCCAAGGCATCGTGATGTGGACGACGTCCAGTCCCGGGTCAAGATTGTGGAAGTTCAACGGGGCAAGAGTCGAACCGGTCGGTCTACCGGCGGTGGTTGGCGGTTTGTACATCATTGTGAACACGATCAACCCGACAATCGCCATCATTGAGATACCAAGCACCCCAATAAGAATTGGACCCCGAGTTGTACGCGAGAACAACAACATCAGAAACAGCACCACCGCAGCGACGCCGATAGCGATCGCAACGCCCTTTTCTGTGTTTGTTAGCGGCATAAGTAATTACGCTTCGATCTTTCGATCACCTTAATACCCCACGGCATAATAGTCTTACTGTTTCGCTGTAGATGTGGTTAGGCCACTGGTGCTGATGTAGACTTCGTTGACCCAACTCATCTGTACCACAAACACGTAAGGAGCATCGCTGAAAGAGGTACCGCTAGGAGCGAACTTTAGGACCTCGTTGGTGTAGACGGGGATTTGGACCTGTCCACCAGCGCCGACATCTGGAGGTGTTAGCACAACAGGTTCGTTGGTGGTGGTATCCAACGCCCACATATCATAGTCTTCTGGAGCTGCATTGATGATGGTGAGGTTGAAGGCAGTGGTGTTGTCCTGAATCGAGTCTTGGAACACATAGAATGTATTCGTTTTGATCGATGGGACGCGGTAGACTAGGTTCAACTGCCCAGAGGAGAATCCGGCCGAGATGACAGTTCCTGGCGAGACTTTGATCTGGGATGATTGTTGCGGTGCCAGAGGTTTTGGTGGTGCACCGGGAGTCTGAAAGTACACTGTCCTTCCGACAGGGTCAACGTTGTAGATCGTTGCGTCAAACGAGATGAAGGTCGGTCCCTTGATAGCTACATACCCAGCAATACCAGCGGCGAGGACCACCATAAACAGCAGGGTAAAAATAACGGAGAGCGTTCCGGCCCACTTCATAGTAGTTCTCCTTTGACTACCTCTCAATAGAATATGGAGAGTATATCTCCGTGATACAACATCACCCTTTGGGTAGGTGATGTTGTGGATGGAGGCTGGTCAGACTTACGTCCTCTTCTTTCCAGCCTTGGCGGCAGCACGCTTCTTCAGCAGAGCTGCCTTGCGCTTCTCAGCAGCAGACTTGGCGGAGGTCTTTGGCTTCGCAGCCTTCTTCGGAGGGGAAGGCTCTTCGATCTCCACCTCTTCCTGTCCACCGCTTCCAGAGCCCTCCTCGTCGGAACCGTCAAGAGCATCCATCGGGTTCTCGTCGTCTCCGGGCTGGGCGAATCCCTCGTCCTCACCGCCAGCGTCGTCGTGCGAGCCACCGGCAGAGAAGGCGCCCTCGTCGTCCGAAGAGTCATCCTCCTCCGGCGGTGCAGAGTTGGGTGCCAACATTCGGCGCTTGGGGACTCCCTCAGACTGAGGAGTAAAGTTCATCTGGGCGATGCGCAGGCGGATCGAGGCACCATAGGGAGCCTTCTGTCCGTGGGAGCCCCAAAAGACTCCCTCCCACTTGAACAGTGGGTGGACCTTGCCACGCTTGTCCATGTACCTCAGACCGGTCTTGTCCTGCTTGTCGCCAGGACCGTAGATCTGGGTGATGCACCGCATCTTGCGTCCATTTCCCTTGGTCAGGAGCTTGGCGTAGACACGACGAGGCTTGCTCCGATCCTCGACCTTCTTCTTGGAGTTCTTGGGATCGGTCTTCTGCGGGAAAGCAAAGACAGGCTTCACCGCCATCTCCGGGTTCTTGCGCTTCTGCGCGGCCAAGTACGAGTTGTACGTGGGGTTGGGGACAAGGAGCTCCTCCTTCTCACACTCCACCTGCATCTTGTCCCACGCCACCTGCCAGAGAGACTGGAAGACACGCTGGGTGTACTTTTCTTCCTTGGTAGGGTTCTCGATGGTCTTCATGCCGGTCAGCGGATAGCAGATCTGCAGTCCGACCATGTTCTCGAGGTGCTTGTCCTCCTTGGCCGTGCCAACGGGGTAGACAGCGTTGACCCCAAAGCAGAATTGCTCGGGGAGTTCAAAGAAGAGCTCGCACTCTTCGCCGTCATCGTCTTCGTAGCGGCCTTCGGAGGTAGTCCATTCAATTTCGGAGTCTCCTTTCGTGAAGGAGTGAGTCGCAGGGTCGAGCACCCGCAAGCGGGTTTTGTCAAAGGTTCCAATAGGAACGAAAATGTCCTTAACGTCGTCGGTTGTTGCCATGGTGTCACGTAGAGTTTCACTTGGTTCGATTAGGTTTTCGATTGGGTTGGTGTAGCAAAGCTCACGCTAACATAGCCGAACTAAATTCTTTATCCCAGTTTTTTCGACATCCGCATGTGTGAACCGATCTTGCGTTGGGATGTCGTGTATGCTCATACACATACCCTCATCACCGAGACACATATCCCGCAGTATTTTTACCTTGACATATATACCAGACGCGTACGTTTAGTATTTCAGACATGAACAACACGCAGATTCTACTGTGCCTAGCCGTGCTGGCCATCATCGTCATTGTGATCATGTCACTCGCCGGTAAGTGCCGCGGTATGCCCGCTGCCGAAGTGAAGGTGGAACACCTCCGAGGAGGCGGAGGTGGCCGCGGAGGCGGTGGTGGCGGTCGCGGCGGAGGTGGTCGAGGTGGCAGCCCCGGAAGAGCCGTCGGTGATGGTATCCGAGCTACCTCTCTTGGTGGTCTCGGTGGTGGTTCTCCCGGAGGTCCCCGTCTTGGAGGTGCTGCCGGAAGAATGGTTCCTCTCGCAGGTCTCCGGAGGGCAGCTAGCGGTGGTGGTACCCGTGGAGGTGGTGGTCGCGGCAGAAGTCCCGGTCGGAGAGGCAAGGGGCGTGGTCCTCGCCACCACCCTCATCACCGACCTCGTCGTCATCACCGACATCACGGTGGGTATTGGCCGTACTGGAGCTATTCTTACGGGTACCCATGGTATTACTGGTGGTACGATTCCCCTTACTACTACAACACCCCCTACTATCTCGATTTTGATGACCCCTGCGACGACAATGCTCTTGATGATTACAAGGCCTGTATCGACGCTGGCACCAACAAGGAAGAGTGCCAAACGAAGTTGGAAGGGGCGTTGGATGTCTGCTATGCATCTGATTAGATCTTTCCCGTTCAAACTCTCTTCTCCAAATGGAGAAGAGACTCGATAGGTGGTAACCGTTTACTTCTTCGGTAGATCTCGACAGGCGACGATGGGGGAGATCACACCGTAGTTTCCAGAGCACTCGCGTTCACAGTCCTTAAGACTCTTACCTTCAGAGGTACAGTTCCACATGCAACCAATATGACACCTACAGGGGCAGCTTCCACCGGGAGGACAATTGTCTTTCGGGTGATCAGGGTTGCACTGTTGCGGTGTTCCTCCAGCGGCAAGGCAGGTCTGTCGGCAACCTTGGTCTTGACAGACATCCTGGCACAGTACTGTACACATGGCCGGATCACCGGCGTCGCAGAACTTCAGGCACTCGTCGCAGGTCCACTCCTTGTCAGGATCCTGCGGGCGGTAGGCTTCGCCTTCACCTCCAGAACAGACGATTCCGCAGGAACCAAACACAAACAGGAACCCGACGACCAGAAGGATGATAAGTAGTACTTGTGTGTTGTTCATGACTACGACTCTTGGTATCTACTAAGAAAATACCAGCTCAAAGATCGGTACCTCCTGGAGGCTGACCGATGTACTCGTTGCGGCAGATCTGGTTGCAAGCTTTGACCCTGTCGAGATCTTTTTCGTGTGTCGCCGGACCGGTAGCCGAGCACTCCCACAAACACCCATGGTAGGTCGCACAGGGGCAACCCTGTCCGTCCCGAACACAGGTTCCTCTTCCGTGGCAATGTTGAGGGTCGCCACCGCTCATCAGACAGGCGTAGTGACAGCCCTATCTCGCGCAGGCATCTTGGCAAAGCATTGTACAGAGGTTGTAGTCCCCAGCATCACAGTTCTTGGTACACTGATCACAGGTCCACTGTTGTTCATAGAAACCTTCGGTAGCTCCGCTCGAACACTCGACAGAACACCCAAGACACAAGAACAGTACTACCCCTACGATCAAAAGAAGGAGAAGGATGTGTGTTGTTTCAAGCTTCATGTTTACACTCTGTGACTCTTACTTACAGTCATGATGATAACCTCACCCAAAAGGGTGAAGTTATGTTTGGAAGTCGGACCTCACTCGTCAAAGATGAAGAAGAACTCAAATACTTCTTTCAGGTGCTTCTTCTTGCTGAAGACGTACCCTCCAGCGAGTCCGTACTTGAGGCGAGGAGGATGGATACCCCCGATCTGCTTGAGGCCACGGGCAATCTCGGGATCTTCGAGGGCTTCTTTCTCACCCCACACCACAAAACCGACGTTGCTGTAGTTGTAGATGGCGAGTTCTGAAGTGAGATCGCGGAACTTCTTGCCCATAGGTACAGCGTCGATGTTGGTGTAGGTACCGGGAGGAGGCGCGCCGGGAGACGGGGTACCAGCGGCGGTACGGTCAATCTCTTGGACCTCAGCAAGGAGCTTCTCGGCAACTTCAGGCAGCTCCCGCCACATGTAGGTCTCTTCGGTGACCTTGGTTGTGTACTCCGGAGTGAGAGTGGTGAGTCGTCCGATGAAATTACCACCGGGGGAAGCGTCGCGGATGAAGACCATCACATGACCATCAGGGCGGTAGATCAGCTTGGCATGAAGCGAGATGCCGTTCCACTCCACCGTCTTCTCTTGGGGTGGAGGCGAGGCAGGAGGAGAGCGTCCCTCGGCGATACCGCCCTCCTCGCCGGGAGAGGCAATGCGCTCATAGAACAGAAGCTCTGGACGCTCGATTCTGCCGTCATAGAAGATCCTCCGGTCAAGAGAACCGTCTTCGGTCATCAGGCGCCACACGGGGCCGAGATCGTTGTAGTAGTACCACTTCTCAGGGTCACCCTTCGGGCGGAGGTAGGCGACGTAGTGCCCGCCACCCCACTCGGCAATCGAACGAGGTCGGAAGCCCTGCACCGACACTGCAGCTACAAGCCGGTACCGACCGCCGATGATGTACTCCCTGAAAGCCCGAGCTTTCTTCTGGGTGGTGGTGTAACGACCGAACTTGGGTACCGGAACTCGGGTCGGAGTACCGTCAATCACCCGGGTAGTGTAGGTGTACTTGCCCGGAATCGGTCCGTGAACGGCGATCTTCTCCGGGTTCGTCGAGCCGTAGTCGCGGATGGGAGGGACGAGACCGTTCTGGAACACGAGCATCGGAGCGTCGACCTCGTCCCATTTCGGCATGGCACCCTCCGTCTCGTCTCCAGGGTCCATGTAGTCCCACATCTGAAACATGGTCTTCGACTCGATGCTTCCCTCACGGGTAGTACGCAGAGTTGGGTTGACGATGGTCGCCGGGATGTCGTGGAGCTTGAGAGCGGGGAAGATGTCAGTGAGAATGTCGTACACCTCAGAGACGTTGAAGTCTCCGAAAGGCAGCAGTCTCGGCATGCACTGAGCAAAGACCCCACGAAGGTTGGTGCACTTGAAGATCTCCTTTCCCTCAGCCACACGATCGTAGTCCTCGCGAAGAGCGGCCTGGAGACGACCGGCATACGCCCGGGTCTCCGACTCGGTCTGAATGCGGCTGCCGGGACGACAGGGCATACTGTACACCTTCTCCCCGCGATCGGCGAGTTTCTTCTCGAGATCGTCGGCTGCCCACGCAGTGTAGTCGATGTCTACCGGATCGACTTCGAAAATGCGCTGGCGGTAGTAGTTGTTGGCCATCAGGAACAGTGCCATGATCATGGAGTCCATGTAGCAACTGCCTGACCAGTTGGTCATCAGACCCGGTCGCACCTTCCCAGGAGGAAACGCCGGTGTGCGGTATGGGCTCCGGGTCTCAGGGAGATCGAGATCCACAAGACCGAGATCGTGGGCATACTCGGTGTGGCCAAAGTAAGCACGGAGGAGACACTGGAACAGGTCACCGTGCTTAGTGAAGATGTGCGCTCGGGGCCCGGTCGACTCCTTGAACAGATAACCCCAGAGGATCATCAGCAGGTGCACGATCTCATGCTCGAGAACGAGCTGAAAGCAGTACACCCGGTCGGCACAGCCAACACCGGCGAGGCTTCCAAGCTCTTCGCCGCGAGCACGCGTCAGTCGGGCGAGGATGTTGGGAGCGACGTCGATGTAGTATTCACAGACTTCTCCGAACTCGAGACCAGTCCGACCCACTCCGGGTTTGGACCCGGGAGTAGCCGCAGGCGAGCGAATCCCACAGATGCCACCCACACCCGAGGTGCGAGATTTGGCAAAGAAGCGGAGGAGGCTGCCCTCCTCGCTGAGTTTCTTGCGGATCTGTCCTCCAAAGACCTTGTCGTCATAGAGGTCAAAAGCCGCTTCGATGTCGTAACCTTTGAGGCTGGTGAAGTTACCGCCTCCACGATCCTTGAAGACCTTCTTCACGAGCTCATCGTGAATGGCCTTGCGAACAGGGGCGATATTGTACTCGTCGGGCTGCAAAGACATATTAGTTGACGTATCTGTTAGATTAACACGAGAAAGTTCAACAGCAGTGGGAAAACTGAAGTCGTATTGGATTATGTTTCCTTTCGGGACGAGACCTCGCTTTTCATATCCGTGATCTCTTTTACTCGAAATGACAACCAAACAACCTACGCGTCCTCAAATCCACGTCTACACCGATGGAGCCTGCAAAGGGAACCCCGGCAAGGGCGGTTGGGGTTGGGTGGAGTACCGTATCCTCCCTAACGGTACCACGCTCGAGTTCTTCAACTATGGAGGCGAACGAACCACCACCAACAACAAGATGGAACTCACCGCAGTCATCGAGTTTCTGAAGGATGCCCCCGAAGGCGGCGATTACTTCATCCACTCTGACAGTCTACAGTACGTCCTCAAGGGTCTGGTGAAGGACGGGAACGGCGTTTTGCGAACACCCGGTGTGTATTCGGGGTGGATGGGAGGATGGCTCCGAAAAGGCTTCAAGAAGAACGCCGAATGGTGGAAGGCGCTCAACGTCATCATCCAAAGACACTTGAAAGCAGGCACCGCCCTCGAGTTTGGCTATGTTGCCGGTCACAGTGGTGACCCGGGCAACGACCGCGCTGATGAGCTGGCGAACATGGGAGTCCCGTGAGCACGTTGTGCTACCATATACTCTTCCTGTCCGGGAAGAGTATACAAAGACGATCATCTACTTTCGTAGAGCATGGAGAGCGCGATGTAGTCCGCAGTCAACGCAAAACTCCCGAAGGTCAAAGTCGAAAGCGTGACCCTCGAAATAGTTACACGCTTCGGAACATCCCTTGGGGTTGGTTAGGCACTTTTCTTTCGCGCAATCGTGTTTAGGGCCTGGTCTCTGTCGAGTTCATGTTTCCACACCTACAATCTCATTCGGGCGAATACCCACAGTCCTCAGTTTTTGTTATGTTGGGCGAATTCTCAACATAACTTACGTGCCACAGTACACGTGGAGAAGTTCCGTACTCCCGCCCGGAATCCGGCTCGTGTATCCGGGGGCCGATGGGACGACCCCGTGGTTAGTGCTCTTCGAGGAGATGTTTTAAGGCCAGTGCCTCTGTATCCTCCTCGGATGTGGTATCTCCGCGATCACCGACCTCCGAGGAATTACGACTGAACGTCTCTTTCAGATTCTCCTTGAACTCCCGCAAGCCCTCAGATACACGGGCAAGCAGTCAAAACTCACGGTCCTTACCGATGTACCGGACGCGTTCCTTCTTCTCCGAGGAGTGACGAGGGGATGAGCTTCTTCGGTGCCTTCGTTCGTCGAGAAGTTCACCGATCGATTTGAGAAGCTGCGTTCGGCAGATCTCCATCTCGCACTGAAGAGCAGTGACGTACTCATCTTTGGACCGAGACAGAGTATCCACAAAGCAAGGGGTAACACCGATAGGAGTGGAGTTTCCGGAGCATGCGTCGTCCTCTGAGTCATCCTCCGAACCGCCTTCGATCGCCTCATACACCAGAGAGACATGGTTGAAGATGCTGTCCACAATGTCACGGATGTTCTTCGTGTCATTGGCAACGCTCTTGAAACCGTCGGCTGTTCTGTCATCGAGCTGACCGACAGTGGAGGCCGTGGAGCGTTGCTTCTCCGCGAGATCGGTAACGGATTGATTCAGACTCCCGACGCTTCTCATCACCCTTCCGTCAACACGACGGATAGAGGCTTCAAGTTCGTCTTGCTTCTCGAGAATGGCATCCACCTTCTCAGCGAGGTCGAGATCGGTCGCCGGAGTAGAGTCGATCGCCGAGATTTTCTTCTCAAGGGCGGACTGTCGGCTCTCAAGGGAATCGAGCTTATCGTAGATCTTGATAAGGTTCTCGGTGATGTTCTGGAGATTCTGGTTCATAGTGGGAACCTGGGAGGTTGCACCTCGCCCGCCCGAAGGCTTTGGGGCGTCGGTCTCCCGGGTAACAGATTTCATAGTCTTCTTCACGTCAGACATATTGGAAGTCCCTGATTACTAACGTGTACAATATTTAGACCGCGTTTGAGTAACTCTTTTGGCATCTGCCAAAAGAGTATGTTGACACTCCGGAAAGCGTCGGGGGAGTAAACCGAAGGTTGAGATGTAGAGCAACAAGATCTCTACGAAGAATCTCAGCCAGCAGCTTACAGAGTGGGGTGTCCGAGAGAACCGTTGGCAACACGGGCAATGTTCCAGTTGCGGGCAATGAAGATGTGGCGGTACTTCTGGGGGAAGTCAACCTCAACACCAGAGCTGTCGGGGTACTGGATGATGTTGCCGTTCTGGTCCTCGGGGCGGCCGGAAGCGGTGCCGATGCCAGCGGAGGCCTGAGCAGCGGGCGACATGTCGTGCGAGACAGATACGTTGGCGAGCTTGCTGTAGTTGGTCGAACCCGCAGGCTTGAGGGGATCCCAAGGCTTGAGCGAGTAGCTCCACATGTGGTAACCAGTCTCGTCGGGGGTGGCCTTAGAGAGAAGGTCGGGGTGCATGAGGGAGTAGTAGTCGCTGCCCTGAGCCAGACGGCAAGTGTTCTCGTACACCAGGGTCGTGAAGGCGATCGGGTCCAGACCGGCGTAGGCAGGCTCGGTCGTGTAGTTGGACCACTCACCACCGCAGTTGCCGCTGTTCACAGTCAGAAGCGAGATGTTCTGAGCAGCGAAGCAGAAGAGGACAATCGCGTGCGAGAGACGGGTGTCGAAGGTGGTGCGCGAGGAGATGTCCTTGAAGGGTGCGTTCTGCGTGCCCTGGATCTGGTGGATCAGCATGTCACGAGGAGCATCACCCATCTTCACACGCTCGTCGTTGTGCACAACAGCGTAGTGAGCGTTCGTCTGAGAGTCAATCAGACTGGGCTTCTGGCTGGTGGAGCCGAAGACGTAGACGTCAGCGCAGGTGGCGGCGCGGCCAGTGTTGGGGCCACCGGGGCCACCAACAGCAGCAGTTCCGGGGTAGACCACAAGGAGGTCCTCCCAGCGGCGGAACACGTAGTTGATCTTGATGTCGTTGAAAGGCAGAGCCGCGACAGGAAGAGCAATACCGGAGTCCTCGCCAAACCAGAAGGGGAAGGGCACCGAGAAGTAGCCACCGGTACCGAGGGGCACGGACGGAGGCACAGGGGTCGTCATCGAGGCGATGTCACCGATCATGTTGCGGTAACCAATGCGCTTGCTTCCGCGCTTGCGGAACTGGAAGTTGAAGTCCAGCCAGTAGTTGTCAAACTCCTGGACAACAAGCTCGTTGAACGAGATGTTCACCTTCTCGAAGAGGTTGTGCATCAGGTTCCGGGTCCAGCGGATGCTAGAATCGCTGTAGATACCAGCGTTCTGGCTCTGGACGAAGGACTGCACAAGCTCGAGTTGAGGGATCTGGGTGCGGAACCAGAGGTGGAGAACGTAATCACCAGAACGATTCACCGAAGCGGAAACGTTCTTCTGACCGAAGTCGATGGTGCCGATGTGGCGAAGGGTGATGGGCAGGAAGCTCATCCAGTTGGCCTTCTGAACCGCAGCGACGAACCAGGTGACCGCATCGGGACCACCATACAGGAAACCTTCAATCTCAGAGAAGGTCGCAAGATCAATGAACAGATGGCTAGCGTTGCAAACTGAAAACGACATGATGTATTAGTGTAGCAGAGTAGCTGTTACTACCTGCCAAAGAGAAAAATAATCGCAAAAAAGAAGCTTGGGCTAATGGTCTGGAATCGCTCAGCCGACGAACCATGTCGCGTGTTGTCGATCTTAACCTCGGGTCTGAGGTTGTTGGATATCATATCATGTTAAAACAGATTCTTCCTACCACCAGTATCCAGGAATGAGTAACAACTCCAAGGGTTTCTGTCAGTATCTCCCTTCCAATAAGCGGAAACCGAAACCTACGAAGAAAGGGCGGAAGTCTCGACCTTCCAAGACCCCTGCCCCTTCTTTTCTGTCGGCTCCTCCATCTTCGACGCCGGCAGCATCATCGCGGTCGAAGGGAGGAACTCGAAGATCGTCAAAGCCCCGGAGTGGGAAGACATCTTCTGCATCTTCCACAAGGTCGGAAAGACCTCGAAAGACAGGATGGTGGCGTGCAGGTGCATCGAAGATGAAGATCGATGCGAGAGACTACAACATCTTTCACATCGACTCGAAGATCCGGGACAAACTCTCGGCCAACATCTCGACAGTGAAAGAGCTCGAGTGTGACCTATCAAAGACACTCTGGATTTTGAGGAACGGCGATGACCCCGCGCAGAAAGTTCTCGCCAAACACCAAGCTTCGTTGCTTCGAAAGCGTATCCAAGACCTAGAGAGTACTTTGGAACTAACGTTCTATATCTTCCGCACAGCCGATCTTCTCGAGGAGTATCGAACCCTCATCAAGAGTGCTGGGGCGCGAAGCTTTGTCTCCGTCGAACCGGCCAAATACGACACCAACACCGCTCGAATGAACGAGCTCGTGAGCCAGTATCTGTGTATCGCTCAAGACTACGTCGAACTTGAGAACCTCTCTCGTCGCCCGAAGAAGTTGGTCTGCCCGGCCTGCCAGGGTATCGACTTCCACCTGAGCATCGATGATGATTCGATTTACATCTGCAGTACCTGCTCCGCCGAAGTCGAGATCCTCGACGATGCTCCCAGCTTCAAGGATACCGATCGTGTCAATATGGCGAGCAAGTACACCTACACTCGCAAGGGTCACTTTATCGACGCGGTGAAGAGGTTCCAAGGAACCCAGAACACCGACCCGAAGAAGATCCAAGACGCGGTGGCAGTGGTTGAGGAGGAGATGGAGAAACACAACCTCATCTCCGACCAGGGGCAAAAGAACTCTGTCTCCAAGGATCACATCTACGGATTCCTCTCGGAGCGTGGTCTCAGTAACCACTATGATGACCTCAACCTCATCTTCCATATCGTCACTGGGGATGACTGCCCGAACATTTCGGAGTTTGTGGATGAGCTATACGAAGACTTCGACAAGCTCGAAGAGGTTCTCGAGGAGATCAAGGACGACGATCGAATCAACTCCCTCTCGGTCAACTACAAGCTATACAAACTCCTACAGCGCAGAGGATATCCTTGTCGCAAGGACGACTTCTACATCCTCAAAACAAAGACGAAGGAGGATGAACATGACGAGAAGATGAAGGAAGCATGGGGTATTCTGGGATGGAACTGGATTCCCACATTCTGAGTCCTGACTTAAAGCCTCGGGAAATAGGTGTAAGTATTAGTACGCGCAAATATCAACAATGAGTGACAACAGTACACAATCATCTGCTGAACCGGTGAGGCAGCCAGAGTGGCTCGTGCCGGGTTATCCTCCGCTGAAGGCTGAGGACTCTGTCGGACAAGCTGCCGTTGAGGGGCAGACATGGTTCTACCCACAGGTCGTAAGGACCATGGTCGATCCTCCCATCCAAGGCCAACGTCTTGGACTTCTGAGCTTCATGCTGTTCAAGGAGCCTCGAAAGCTCCGCAACGGCAAGCCTGTTTACGGCTACGTGAAGCTTCGGGGGAATTGGTCCGATGAGTCGCAATCGAAATTCGAGGC
>JGI10211J14876_10000578_pt1 | contig 15814 bp, 7 predicted proteins | sample Etolagsediment_FD_14876 | JGI IMG/M metagenome (IMG submission 14876)
TGGACCTCCTGTATTATTAAATACTCTTACAAATACCCTATCATCAAAATCATTTATCCAGTTGCCTGTAGCTTCATCATATCTTAGAATCTGAGTATCTAAAGCATCAGTAATCTCGATACCACTAATGCTTGATAAATAGATTACTCCGTCGTCACAAGGACCAACGAGGCAATCAAATATGAAGTTTCCTGATGCGTCAGCCATTAGTTATATACTATCCAAATTCTAACTCGCTTCCCGTCAGCATTACCAGCAACATACCCAATAAACTCGTTATAACTACCCACAAGCCTAAGCAGTCCTCCTGTATTTGCGGTTTTGTTTAGGATAAAATCATCATCATAATACCAGTTTGCGATTGATTCTGCTTTTGCTCCAAGAGGGCTTAGTTCATTACCCAACCGTCTACCAACAGCAATATTGATACCATCTCCCGTTGTTCCACTAATATCATAAAAAATACACATAGCTCCTTTCTGAGGATCAATAACTATAGGATCCCCAAGAGCATTACCAGTGCTATTACTATCAAAAATTAGAGTATGTTTCATAGTTAGAAAATGTTGTGAATAAGATACACCTTGATATTAGCATCTGTGGTGCTTAGGTTAGTAAGAGATACTTGATAAGCTGGATAAGATGGAATCCTTACAACAGTATTAGAATCAGCCGCTAAAGAGCTATCCTCATAGACTACAGGAAGAATATCAAAATTGTATTTATCAGTAGTAAATACTGGAAAGTATCTAGTTGAATTGGGGTTTACAGGATCGGAATACTCAGCTTGTGGTTGAGCAACATATATCTTTTTACTTTGGAAACTTGCTGTATCACCATCTGTTCCTAGATAAAGAGTTGCTAGTAGCCTATCATTATCTTGTTCGTTTTGTGGAGAACCTGTTAGAAAGTCAGAAGCTTTTATTCCTACAGTAAGTCTGTACCAACCACTACCTACAGAATCAATAGAAGAAAAACTCATCTGTAATAAAGCATCAGCATCTTCTTGAAGCTCTGGGGCTCCTCCATAGGTAGGGAAGGCAAATCGAATTGAGTGCTGTCTATCTGCTACTACATCGCCGTCTAGGTTAAAAAGAGCAAGTTTGATAGAACTAGCAGCCAGAGCTTCTGTTTCATGCTGTTTGACATAACAACTAAAAACATTTCCTTCAGATACATCAGCAGGTAAATAGTTGTTGTCTTGATATCTTGTACTTAGAGTTGGGGCTGATCCCGCACCAGCAGTTCCTTCAAGTTCAAAATAGGTAGAGGACTTAGACCAAGGAAGACTACCACTCTTAGTAGTAACAGTCATCCTAGCTGCTGACCAGTAAGAAGTAACATCAAGACTTTCCGTTCCAAATAGCTCGTTCTTTGTGTTACCAAAGTATTGATTGAAGTGTCCCAGGTTCTGAGTACCAACGACTTTTACTGAGCCTGTTCCTACTCCTCCTGATACATGAATACCTATAGCACAAGAAGTATCAATAGAGTCAACTTGAACAAATGAGGACACATCGGCTGTTCCTTCTAAACACTGACTTATTACATTACAATTCATTAGTTATACCCCACTGAAACCTGGATGTTAGCATTACCTGAGTTATTTGCTACCTTTACTCGCATAAATGTAAATATGCCTATTGATTTACCTACAACTTGTGTGTCTGTTCCTGTTGAAGTTAGTTTACTAAACTCCACAACATCTACCCAGCCACTATCAACATCAGCATCTCCTGAATGAAATAGTTTACCTTGAATAGTAACTGTTAAATCAGGATCATTGTTGTTTACAATTTCAACTGTACAAAGACCAATTACGGTAGTCTTTGTACTAACTGTTGTAATACCACCAGTGTTATCTGGACCAGTATTCTCGTTGTAGATAGTAGCAGCAAGCATTATCGTAGATTAGTATGACCAATAGTTACCTGGACATTCTTTGTATCTGTAGCATTACCAGTAATGGAAGCAGACATATTTGGAAGAATATCAATAGGGAATCCAGAAGCATCACTTTGAGCAGTTGGAGTCCAAGAGGCAAGCTCAACCCAACCACTATCTACTGACTCATCATCAGATTTAACGAGCTTTCCATAAACAGTGATTGTTGGATTTTCGGTATTTTGAGTACCATAAACTTCAATGTTACAGGTGCCTACTTGATAGTCCCTGTTTCCTGTGCTAATTTGATCTCCTAGAGTCAGGTCATTATTAGCTGTTGCGACAATTTCTACATACATAATTTTTTTCTCCTATTCATGTAAATCTCCGTAATTCGGATATAAAACAAATTCGATTTCATATTCTAGCCTATCTAGAACATTTGCTGCGGGTCTTTTTTGAAAGTAGTAGTCTAAAGCAAAATTAGGGTCAAGGGAAATAATCGCATGACTACAGGTAGGTTGACCAAGAGCTATTTCTTGTTGAATTGTTAGGGGTAAATATTCCCAAGGTTGTGAATAACCTGCACCATAAGGTTGACCAAAGAAATTATCTGCTATACCTTCATAAAAGGTATTAGTAATGTCACCAATCAGATGAAAACATCTATCTAATGATTCTACATACTTAGTAGAAGCCCCTGTACTATCAACTGCTTTTAGTGTTATTGTTCCCTTTGGTTGATATACATTATGAATAAGATCAAACCCATCACCCGTTATATACTTTTCATTTGAAACTAATGAATTGGCAAATTTTATCAAAAGTAATGGCTCAAACAGAATCTTTGTTGAATTCGGCAAATCTCTAGGTGTTGTTCCATCCCAGCCTGGACCTTGGTATCCAATAAAAAAGTTTACACTTTCTATAGATGGAGTTCTACTGTCTGTGGGTACGGTTGGTTTAGTAATAGTTTGTCCAATAGTTATATTATTATTAGCTGCATTAGGATTCCAATGTGGAAACGCTGGGTCGAAAAGAAACCTAAAATAGACGGCTTGTAGGTCAACACCAGGAATAGAAGGCAGCGCAGCCCACCTATCTAAATCTAAAACAACACTACCACTAACCCTCAAACAAGTCTGAGGAAAAGAGATTGAATCTACATGATTTCTTTCTTGAGTGCTTGTAGTTCTTACCCAGCTACTAATTTTAGAACCTGGTCCATAAACATTTGGAGATACTAGAATATTATTATCATCCGTTAGAATGTAGTCTGTAAGTTGACTTATATCAGCACCAGCATCAATATAATTTGCTGCCGTTTTTAGCCACAGACCACTTGGGTTTATTTTATCTCCATCTTTATCAAAAGAAATGATTGAGCTACTAGCATCAAGAATAAGCCCTGAAGTACAGCCAGACTCAATAACACCAGAAACACCCACTTCATCGGGATTCATATCTAGTCTGCTATAAGTAAAAGGTCCTTCAGTAGAAGAAGGAAGAATAGCACTAACAGTATCTAAAGTACCAATTACAGCCGTAGTAGCAGAGAAATCAAAAGCACTTACTCCTCCTGTGGCAATAATATTTCCAAAAAGCCCATCCTCTAAAGTATTTGCTACTTGAGTAGCGTTTTGTCTTTCCCAAACTCTATTATTTGTAACCGCAAGCTGATTATCTAAAGTTGTAGGTGAAGGAAACCCATTTAGGCTTCTCCAAGCATCATATAAATCTGAACCTGTAGACCAGAATTCATTGACAGTATAAAGAGCAGAGTTTAGCGTTCGATTGAAAACTCTTGAATCAAGAAAATATCCTTTAGGAAAGTTTACTTTATTCAAGTCCAATCCTAAATCATTAGCAACAATTGTTATAATCTGACCGTCTCTTGGAGACCTACTTGTAAACACTACATTACCAGCAGAGTCTAAAGTCCAAGGATAAGTAGAATCGTCAGAAGCAATTGAAGTATCTCCAAAATAAACAGTTACACTAGCAGTTCCTATAGGAGCAGCAAATGTAGTTGTACTATTACCACTTACGGAATAAATGGTTCTTGCATTTGACTTTGAAGTCTTTAGAACTGGTTCAATAGGGTCTACCATTAGAAAATAAAGAATTGAATGTCAGCGTCTCTTGCTGTTGGGGAGGTTCCAAAAGCAGCATACACTTGAAGAGTAAAAGAATCAGTAGTTCTTGAGTCAATGCCAACAGCAGCAGAAGCAGCCGTAGCAGCATCTGCATAGGTGCTTGGAATAACCATATAAGTTAGAGAAGGACTAAGAACATTAGTATCAAAATCAATAGTGTAGTTTCCTGTACTATTTTTAGTTACAGCAGATACACCATAAGTTTCTGGAGTTAGGCCAATGGAGCCAGTAGTACCAGAAACAACTCCCCAGGCTTTAGGAGCATTAGCAGCAATCACTTTACCAGTACCGCTTAGAGCAATACCTACATTATTTGAATTTGTAATAGCTGCTGGAAGAGCATCTCCGTAGTTATGTAAAATGCTATCTTTTCCACCTACAGGGTCTCCTATTCGGAATTTCTCTACTCCATTTACTTTTAGTACGATAGAAGCACCATCAAGAATCAAAGGTTCTGAGCTATTGTTTTGAATTACCGTATAATCTTGACCTTCATCAACTAGATAAAGATTACCACTGACTGTACCCAGCTTGATAGTATCAAAAGTCCCTGAAGTGCCACTAAGCTCCATTGAAGATACATAACCTACTGCTTCAATATTAGTAACTGTTAGAGTATCATTTATACCAAATCCAAGAACATCCTTTACTTCAGCGGAGTTTTTGATTACCCATTGTTCATTTTCTGTTACAAGGAAGTGGTCATCAGCTTGAGATTCAGTTGGCTCAGGCACATTTGTCGAGGGTCCAGTAGAAATTTGATCATTTACTTCTTCTACATAATCGTATGCCTCTTGCTCAATAAATAGTAGTTTTTTGAAGGACTTGTTCAGGTCATCAGCAGCTAAAGGCTCATTAGTAAATGTTTTATAAATTGCTGTTCTATCAGTTTCTCTATAAATAATAAGATTTTGACCAGCAGCAGGAGCACTATCAAATACTACAGCAGTAGGATTAGACTCACTATTAGGAGACCAGGGATTTAGGTTTCCTGGCACAGTTCCTGTTTGTGGAATATTGACTCCATCAAGCTCTACTCTAATATCAGCAGTAGATAAAACTTCAAATGGAAAGTTGAAAGTATCCTGACTTCCATTTGTTGATGGGTATGTGATTCTGGAAATGATATCTGATAAAGCCATAAGATTTCTCCTCTACTTATAGTTCCTAGACCTAATCCTCCTCTGCAAAAATCATAGGTTTAGCAATACTAAACATTTTATTTCTTCCACTAAGTTTGCCCGTATACTTGTACCAATACTCAGAATCCATTTCCTTATTATTGATAGCCCTTCTAGCTGGATCTATGACATCTGCCCCTGCTCTAAAGGCAGCAGAGGTTCTCATAATCTCTTCAGCCATACCATACTTACCACCATAGGGGTTTTGATCATACCAACTAAAGGGATCTTGCAGACCTAAAGCAGGATAAGTAACATCCAGAGGAACACCTACAGGACCCATGAATGGATCGGAGATACCTTGAGCAAAAGGAACAAGAGCATTAGTTTCTGGCTTGATATAGGTTTCTTCTTCTCCTGCTACCCTTCCTACCATTGAGTTTCTAAAACAAGCCTCAAGATAAGGCATCCAACCACCAAACTTTTCTACATCTTTATCAATTTCTTCTTTATTGTAAATGTAGTAGTTGACCAAAGCATATAAGGCACTCATCATAGTAGTTATACCAATCGCTCCACCAAGAGATTTAGCTTTTTCTTCCCACCCTGATCTAGCAACTCTTTGCATAGCTGGAGCATATGTCTTGTGATATTGAGCCATACCGAAAGACCTGAACTGAATTAGAAGTCCAATAAAAGGATCACTTACATAGTATGGAAGATCACCAGCATCAGGTCTTACAATATTCTGGCCTACCCAATTGTAAAGAGCAACTTGGAATTTCTCTCTTAGCTGTGGATCAAATGTACCATGATTCAGAATACTACCTAGATCAAAAAGGTCAACCCCTCTTCTTCTGGTTTTGAAATCAGCGTTATTAGCTATAATTGCTTTTACCTGAATAACCATTCTTACAATGTCTTTAGCTTCAAGACCTAACTGAGCAGCAAGAACAGGATCTATAATCTCATCAGCAAGTGCCTGAACTGCAATAGGATTATTCAAGTCAAGATCGTCTATAGATACTTTATCCATTTTCTTGATTAGCCTTGAAGCCATAGAGTTGAAAGCAAGTTTTTGAGTAACTTCTGTAATATGATTTAGAGAAAGTTTTTGAGCATGTTTTGTAATAACATTTTTATTTATAACATCAGCAGCCGTCTTTGAAACAAGACCCAATCCTGGAAGAGCTTCTCCATCAGCAGCCCTTGTAGCCATATCCTCAAGCCGTTTATTCACCTCTCGTCCTAGTTTGTTTACTCTACCTAGCTCTGGTTTAGCAGCAGTTGGGTTGAACATTGGGTTTACTGAGTCGAAGATAATAGATCTTCTGTTAGATCCAGTATTTCTATATAAAGCTCCTTCAGTTCCTACACCAGCAGAACTCATAATATCTTCTAAGAATCCCTGCTTCATTTCTAAATCATCAAGGGTTTTCCTTGTTTCCTCATACTCTGCCCGTAATTCAGCCGCTCTTCTGGTGTCCCCTTTTGATTCTGCTTTATCTATTGCTTTTCTGATTTTATTTAGCTTCTTTTCGGCAACAGAAATATCAGAGGTATAGTCCTTGATTCCTGCTAATTGTAATGACATAGCATCCATAAACTTTGCACCTGTAGTTCTAAGTGCAATACCAATAATTTCTGGAATAGCAGCAATAGCAAAGTCAGCGGTACTCATAGCAGTAGCAGCTTTCTGTAATGTTTTTACAGCTACATTTAGATTTCTCATAGCGTGCTTAGGATCTCTACCAGTCACAAGAGACTTCATGTAAGTAAGCATAAGTCTTGGCTCTTCTGTATTGGTAAGTAGTCCCATCTTGTAAAGCTCATCAATTTGATTATCAAAGAATCTGAAAAGCTCATTGACATCATCAAATTGTAATGAATTACCTTTTTCATCAACTACATTATTAGCACCTAAATCATCATTTACTTGGTTTACAAGATCTGATTCAACCTTGCTATCAATGACTCGCTTACCAACATTATCAAGCTCATCAATAACATCAGCTTTTGTAATCTCATTGATTGAAAAGTTTTCTAAGCGGTTTTGGTTTAGCTTATCTCCAAGAGCATTCTTGTCAGTAAGTCTTTCATATTCATAAGTCCCCTTGAAACCTTCTTTTACTTTTGCTGTATGTGGCTTATCTCTATCCAGACGAAGAGTAATTGTGCCCTCTGGATCATCAGCAAAGAGTTCCTGTATAACCCTTCGCTTGACATCATCTATAGAAAGTCCATCAAGCTCGGCAACATTTGGATACAAGGATTTTAGATCTTCAAGACTAAAGTGTTCAGTCATAAGATCAAATAGCTGTAATCTATTATATGTACCAGCACTGTAAATAACATGCCTTGTACCTGTCTTGATTTTCTTGTAAATAATCTGACCAAGAACAGCCTTAGCAATAGGAGACTTGATAACCTTAAAGGGATCTCCACCCTCTTTAGAGGCTACTTGAATCTCTAAGCTATCCCCAATAATTCTTTCAATTTCTCCACCCTCTAGAGCGTGTTCCAAGTCTCTAAAAGAGTCAGCATCAAGAGCATTTACAAGGTTCTTAGAATCAAGAGAAAGTCTGAGTTCACTATCTTCTGGAAGTAACTCTTTGAGACCTTGTTTTACTTTCTCCATGCTAAGTAAATGTCTTATAAAAGCATCACCTTGCTCTGGAGTAAACATTTCTAGATTGAATCCTTCAAGAGTTAGAGTACCCTCTTTTAGCTTTCTAAGAACTTCAGCAGCAACTGTATCAATCTGTTCATTTACCTGTCTTGTAGCAGCTTTGATATTTTCTTCTATTTCAGTTATTTCTCCTGCGTATTTTCTAAATATTCTATCTCTTTCTTTTTCAGGTAATCTTCCAATAACCGCTCTGATAACCTCTGGATTTGGAGGTTCAATATTGCCTGTTACCCTTTTCCAAGCATCCATAGCAATTTGCTCTCTAATCAATGTATAGAAAGCTCTAGTAAGACCATCAAACTCCCTTTCAGTAAGTCCTAAGTCTGCGGCTAGAAAAGTTCTTTCATTTCTAATTGTTTCAAGATTCCTAGCAAATTGTCCAAATACTCTGGTTCTGTATTTTACAACCCCCATTCTAATAGATTCATAATCAGAAGCTCCCTCAGCCCTACTATGAAACACACCATTTTCTCCCATAATGGCAAGCTCAGAGCCAAAGACAAACTGACCTAACTTTCTGATCATTCCTGCTTCATTAGCATTAGCTCTTGCTCTAGCTGATCGTAAGGAATTGAATACTTTTCTTGCCTTTTTACCAATAGTAGGATCAAGAACATCGTAGCCCCAAGTCATAATCCAATCTCTAGCAGCCACCTTTTCTCCAGGCTCCATTCTACCAAAAGCCTCTTCGATCCTTTTCTTGGTAAACGCAGCAAAATCAGCAGAAGATCTACCCATGATATAAACTATTTTATCAAAGAGAGCCCCAAAAATCTCAACAGGATTCATAATAGCTCCTCTTCTTCTGCCACCTCCAGGTCTGCGTCTTCTACTTCTAGGTAATTTTAGTCCCTGTTGCCTTATAGTTTCCTGTTGAATAGTTAGTTTTGGATCAACATAAATTGTTTTTGGATCCATACCGAAGGAGTCATCTTCCATGAATCTTACAATTTTATCAAACTCCTCCATAGATTCCATGACGATAAGCCTTAGCTCATCTTGTATTTCTAAGAAGATATTATCTGGAAGATCAAGACGATCCTTGATATCCTCAACAGCTTTTTCAATAAATGTCTGTTTGGTTGCTTCTGTCTCTCCTCTACGAACATCTAAAAGCTGTTTCTGATTTTCTACAAATCCTCTAAACTTCTGATCGTCCATTGTTCCAAACAGAGCATTCCCTTTTTGAAACTCAGCATGAAGAGTTCGTAATCTTCTAGAAAATTCATTAGAAAAGAAAATTTGTTTATCAGAAATTTCTCTTAGTTTATTTGCATCTGGAATAGCGAAGGCTTGTTCTAACCTATCTTGCATCTCTAAGTCAGCAAGCATTCTATCTTGAAAAGCCTGTAGCTTATTCATCATGTTTTGATTTAGCATTGTGTCTCTAACCGTAAAGATGAAGTTAGCTTGATTCATCAAATCAAGTCTGAAAACATTTACAGTTAGATGAGGATAGGGTTCGGGTAATCCTGCTAAAACATGAGCGTTGTTAGATGCTCTTTTTAGTTGATTTATAATTAGTTCAGATAGATCTCTTGTTTTTTCGGGAGTAGTTACCTCATCAACAACATCTTGAAAGGTTTCACTAATAGCCATTAGGTGCTTATCAAAATCTTCCATAAAGTAACCAAAGAAGTCTTTTGCTTCTTCTAGTTCTTCACGGTTGATATCTCTCATAAACCTTGCTTTACTTCTATCAAAAACATCCTCTACATCAGCAAAAGCATCTATAGCTTTTTTGATTGAATCATCATACCACTTCTCTAAACTCTTGTCTGCAAAAACGAATTTGTTATTAGCATCAAGAGTAATTATACCAGCCCACGCAAGGTTCATAAAAGGAGCAGCGCGATCAAGCCTAGAAATCTTTTTCATTTCTGCTTCTAATGCCTCAATAATCTTTTTTAGCTGAACTCCGTATGGACCAGTATGTCTGTTATTGGTTACTAAAATGTCATAATCTCTTTTTCTAGATTGTAGTTCTTGATAAAGAGTTGTAGTGTTCCAAGATGTAGTATCGGATCCTCTAAAAACAGACTGACTTCTTAGGGCTGTTTCTATACCTATAGTTTTAGGGAGCTGTTTTAGCTCTTCTAAGAAGGATTTCCAAGCCTTTCTATGAGTGCTTGGAAGTATAATATCTTCAATCTTTTTAGGTAATCCTGTAGGACCAACTTCTCCTAAGAAAATTGCTACATCTTCAGCAGTCTTTCCAAACTCAACCATCTCTTGTACTCTAAGAGCTAAAACAGCCAAAGCATCGGTGGCTTCTTTGTCAAGAGTAGAAATCTTGAAGTGTCTTTGTTTCAGAGCCTCTGGAAGTGTTCTTCCTTTTTCTACAATGCTAGTTGCTAAAGAATCTAATATTCTTCCTGGATCTACTCCTTGCTCTCTCAAAGCAAACATCAACCTGAGTGGAGTATTTTGTGCTCTCATGTTCAAGTAGTATCTAGCTTGAGGAAGAGTCATGTAAAAGTTATTCTTTATATACATGCTTAGAGGAATAAGTTTAGCTCTACCTGTAAGCTGTTTAGTGTAAAGTGCGCTAATGCCTTCTGGAACACCTATGTTATCACTCAGACCAATAAAACGAGTATATAAGTTATAAACTGCCGTTCTTACACCAGGACGCATTTCTCCTACTATAGAATAAATATCGTCTCCAAGGTCCTTAGCAGTAAAATCCAAGATTTCTTCTGCTTCTAAAATCTTCAAGGACTCAATTAGATCCTGAGCAAGGGTTACAAGCTCAGTATTCGATGCTTTTGTTAGATCAATATCCTCAAGAATATCTTGAAAGCCAGTAAATCCCTTGATAAAGTTGTTTGCATCCTTTAGCCAGTTTTGTAAATTGGTTCTACTATAAACTTTGTTTCTTCCTCTAAAAGGATTAGTATTAGAATCTAATCCTCGTACTCCCCAAGCCTTTACGCCGCGTCCTAAGCCAGCAGCGGGAAAATCCAGTAATCTAGACATATCAAGCATTAGATCCCCAGAATCACTAATATCAGGTAGAATCCTATCTGGAATGCCTCTAAGTTTCATAGCAATAACAAACTGCTTTGTATATGCTTCAGGATCAAGACGCAAGTTTAGATCATAAGTAAAATTATCCATTATTCTTGCTAGAGCCTGTGATGCCGCTGTACTACGCCTTTTATCATTTATTCCTGAAACAAGACCTTTTCTGAGTTTCTTCATCGAATCAGACATTTTTCTTAATCCAGAAACAAGCTGATGAGGCTGAAATACTATTTCAGTTGATTGTCTTCGTGCTTCATCCTTATTAAGAGATTCTACGTCAAGATTGAACGTAAATAAGAAATTGTCATAAATCTCTAAAAGGCTTTCAAGATCATTCAAAGACTCTACACCATACTTAGTATAGATGTTGGAAATCTGTGTTTTTATATTTTCAATTTTCTTACCTACAATTTCTTTATCTGGCCCATCCTGTAGTAGAAGATAAGCCTTTTCTCTTTTTTCTAGGAGCGTCTCAAATTGTTTTACTTGTTGTACAGAACCTAAAATCATCTTTTTTTGTTTTTTTATAGCTGAAACAATTCTGTTTACATCTTTTATTACACTAAGAGATCCTTGTTTAGCTCGTCTTTCTAGAATTGCGGCAGAATAAACATAACTTTGCCACCAGTCATTTAGTCCATCAATATCATCAGCGAATATCCTAGGATCTCCTAAGAAGTTAGTTACTCCTCCAGCTTCCATACGCTTCATTTTTGCGTCGTAGCTATCCAGCCTGGCTTCAGAAATACCATACCGCTTGAAAAAGCTGTCTGGTTTTGTAGTTAGTATTTCAGCAACAAGTTTTCTCATCTCCTCATACCCTTGTAGCTTACCTTGTACTTTGCGGAGGAGTGTTTTATCGACTTGACTGAAGTTTTTACCTCTCACTAGCCTATCAAAAGCTGTCATGAGGTTTGGGTTATTTCCCTTCTCCCAGGCAGCTACTTCACTATTACTATAAAACCCTGCTAATTTCTTTCTGTAATTTTTCTTTAGCCTCTTATCTAGATTCCGTAGAGTCTTAGCCTCAGCCTCACTAAGCTCTAAGTCTCCTTTCGTAAGTCTATAGTTGAAATCAGTAACTAAAGTTTCTACAAGATGTCTAAGAGCGGGTCCTGTCAAGGTTCCTGCCATTGTTACAAAATCTAGTTCTTCTGAAATACCAAACAACCTAGCAGCTTTACCGTCTGAGTAAAGCAAATCAACTAAAATGTTTGTAGCAATTGTTGATTCATAAATTAGAGAAAGAGGAATACTTCTATCATCTAAATCTTTTTGCATTTCTTCAAGAACAATAGAAGTAAAAGTTGCATAGTCTTCAAAGTGTTCTTTTAGTTTAGTAGAAACAGTTCTGGTTTGGGATTCAAGAAGGAAGTCTTCATCATCGTTTTCTAATGCCTTTTTAACCTCATCTCTCCAAGCTTTATCTAGTCTAGCTTTTCTAGCAAGCCTTGGATCACCCATAATCATTCTAAGGGCTTGAAGGTGAGCCAGCCCCAATGTATTATTCCTGGCAGCAATAATACCAGCTACAGCAGCATAATCAAAAAATACAGCATTCGCTTGTACGAATTCTGGGAGATCTGCGTCTATAAGCTGTACTTTAGTGCCATCTACAAAATATCTTTTTTTTCTTTTTTTATCGCCTTGTCCAATACCTTTTAGAGCATTTTCTTGAACCTGTTTCTTTGTAGGTTTGATATTGATAATAATAGTACCAGTCTCAGGATCAATAATAACATCTTCGTCATCCATAACCCGAGCTTTAGATCCTTGTTCTTTTTCTGATTGTGATCTAATAAAATCACCATATAATTCATCAACACCTATTCCTAACGCCTGTTTTCTCCTAGTTATGTTTACTTTATTTTTCTTGTTTACATATACTTCAAACTCGTTGTTGAAGTCAAGTAGTCCTAACACTCCTGGTCTTGTAATAAAACCATCTTTTACTAGTTGACCATAAGTAACAGGATCAATATTTAGCAGATCCATCACAGCTTTCATAGCAACAACAGAATCTAAATTCGTAAAAGCATAACTAGATAAAAGAGCCTTAGCAACTCCTGTAGGAAGATCATCATATTCTGATTCAGATTTGCCAGCTCTCTTGTCTCTTCCTGGCATAGTCATCTGACCTTCTTCATCTAGGAACATAAATTCGATGAAATTATCAAGATCTTCCCTGGTGATTCCTAAAATGTTAGTGAGAGACTCTTTAGTAACTCTATTTCTTTTCTCAGTTCCGCCAGCACTTCGATGATACTGAAATGAAAAACGTATATCACTAGAAAGGAATTTACCAAGGAAATCTTCTCCCTCAGCAGCAACAGTCTCAAGTGCTTGAGTGAAAATCAACCAGCCCTCAGCCTCATGAATTTGAATACGATATCTATTTACTGGATTTCCCTGTAGATCAGTAATAAGATTACCATTCTCATCAAAAATGTCACTAACAATATTTCCAGTCCTTGTGAGACCCCTATCAATAAGCTCTTTTATGAAAGGACGAGCTTCTTCTGGAAGAACAAGATCAATATCAATAGCCTCACTTTGAATAGTTCTATTTAGAATTTCTTCTGTTTGAGCAATACTATCTCTTGTAATTCCTACATCTTGCTCAGTAACTTTACCAGCTTTTTCAACATCATCAGCAAGTTGTCTTAGTCTCTTGAATGGGTCTGCTGGAAATGGAATACCTCCATACATAGGTTGAAGATTTGATTGTTCAATTGTAGGAGTAGCATCATACTTATCAGAAAGACTTTCTAAGGTGTTAGCAATTTCTCTAAGATTCTTTACATACTTGTTAGCAGCAATTCTATTTCTTAGCTGCGCGCCAGATTCACCAATACCAAACTCAAAAGCTCCTCCAATTGCACCCCCTAAAATAGCACCAGCTACAATGTTCCCAGGGGCTCTTGTTGGATCAGCGTGTTTACCATAAAGATGCATATAAAGAGCACCCTCAACACCACCAAATGTAGCCTCAGCAAGTCCTCTGGTTATAATGGCTTTCTTTGTAGTGCCTTTTACAACTTGACCAAGTGCTTTTGTTACACCAACTCCTTCAAGTCCTCCACCCAAAAGACCAACAGGATCTCCAATCATTCCTATTCCTATATCCAAAGCTAGTTCATCAGGACGAATATCAGCCAAATAAGAAATAGGAGATAGCATCTGAACAGCTTTACTAAACTTGTTTTGTTGATAGTATTGCTCTATTCTACCAAGTCTTGTAACTTCATCTTTAGCAGCAAAATATAATGCTTCTGCCTCAGCATAACTCTTACTTTTAGCTATTCTTTTTACAAACTCAGGATTACCAATTTCATTAGACCACTCTTCAATCTCTGGATGCTCATAGATACTAAAGCTAGGATCTTCAGGAAGACCTAAACTAAACTGATCTTCTTCAATCAAAGAATTTCGTATAATCTCTCCAGTTTGACCATACCTAATCTGACTATCCCACTTATCAGCAACTACATCAGCATAAGAATACTCTGTTGGAGGCTCTTCAATGTCTCTTAGCTTTTTATATTCTAAAAGGCTTGCCTGAGAGTTTAGGGCTTGTGTTTCATCTCTTGTATGAAGTGGAGATAATTTAAATACTCCTAAATCCCGAGACATATTTTCTAGCCTTTGTCGTCTTAGATCCTTTTGAGTTGTTCCAAGAACAGTAAGCATAGGGTGATCTGTGCCATTAGTAAAAACAAAGTCAGCAAGAGCCTCTTTACTTGGAAGCCCCTTTTGTTTATACATAGGAGCAATTTGTTGGCTAAACTCTGTACTTACTTTTTGAAGTTGTTCTGAAGAATACCCAGCATTTTGTAGACCCTCTAATCTATAGTTTTCATCTACAAGAAAGTTATAAGCGTGGTCTACAAAGCTTTCTGGTGTATTCTTAAATTGCTCGTTATCGTTTGAAAAGTAAGGAATAAACTCACTACCCTTATATTGTGCTGCATACGAGTCTACAATCTCATCCCAAAATAAGTTAGCACCGCTTCTTATATATTCTGAATCAGTCTGACTAGCAAAAGGAACAGATTTAGCCTTCAAGGAAGCAGCTAATCCCTTTTCTTTATTCTTTACAAATCTATCCCATTCGTGTGTTTTTTCATCTCGTTTAGCCATACGAGATAAGTCTCTATCAATATTTTGTTGTACAGCTTGTTTATCAAATCGAATAAATAGTTCAGGAACCTTCTCAAAGAATTCATTCCTTGCTATATTGCTTGCTTTTCTTGCCGCTTCGATTATTGTATTAAATTGATTTGTCATTAAAAGAAACTCTCCCTTGTAGCTTTTAGAAGCATTCTAAGTTGAGCACCTGTACTCATAGGTTGGTCTTCTTGTCTAAATGTTCTCATTCCTTTTACTTCTCTATAAATTTTATACATTGGATATGCTCTGTCTCCAAACTTATTATTGAAATAAGGCAGTCCAAGATCTCTGGGCCATTCAGCAAAGTAAGGACCAACTACATCCATAAAATCATCTCTTGTTGTCATTTCAGATATTGGTATTGTGGGATCAATACTGTCTCTAACATCTTTCCAAACTTCTGCATAGTTGAATAAACCACCATCAATCATTCTATCCCCAAGATCCTCAGCAGTAAAAGTATATAGAGCACCTGTAGCTTTATATCTGAGAGTATCTCCTTCTTTATCTTTGATGTAGAATCTTCCATCTCCTGTAGGAAGAAGCATATATTCCTCTGTGTCCCAATCAAAGTTAGTATCATCCAGATCAAAGATTGCTGTATTAGCAATATAAGCATCTTGTTGTGTATAAATTCTAGCAACCTCTGGTCCAAACTGACGAGTAAGAAGAGATTTTAACACTCCTTCTCCATCTAGTTCTGCTCGCAAAGCATCTCTTCTTTCTTTTTTCCTAGCTTCTTTATATCTTGGATTGAATACTTGAAG
>JGI10211J14876_10000579_pt1 | contig 15801 bp, 10 predicted proteins | sample Etolagsediment_FD_14876 | JGI IMG/M metagenome (IMG submission 14876)
AAAATAACATTTATGTATATGATTTTTATTTTCATTTTATTAAATTATTTGAATAACTTCAAAATAGATAATTTTAACTATAAATAATATATTCATCGTGGAATTATGAAATAAGACAAATACTAATTTTTAGAACGACAAAATGGACATAGTACATATATATCATCAGATGTATATGTTATATCAAACCAACAATCATTGCAAATATGATGACCACATTGAAGTTTTATTATATTTTTAATTTCAAAACAAATATTACATTCTTCTTGTAACGCTAAATATTCATGTATTCCCATTTGAACGAAACAATTATCACATACTCCTTTATGACAATCAAGTATCCATTGAGGAAGTTTTATGTTACATTTATCATAGTTTCTACATTTAATTAAATTACAACAATGTGTTGGACAATATCCTTCATGATTTAGATGACCACATTTACAAAAATGAAACAAAGTATTTACTTTTGTTTTTTTACAGATACACTCGCATTGATTAAGACATTTTCCATCACCATTACAATTATTTTCAATAAAATTCATAATTTAAAAATATATAATGAATTGAATATCGATAAAATCAAGAAAATAATTTAGAGTTAAAATAGTAGTGTAATTTATGGAAAATAAATATTATTTTCAAGATTTATATTTGAAATATAATATTAATATTCTTGAAATATATAAAATATTTTCAGATCATATTATAAATATACAATATTTTCTAAATAATTTTGAAATATACCATAAAAAGATATTAAATATAACAAAAATAGAAGATATTAATATATTTAAATTTTATCCATTTTTTCAATTTAAAAATAAATATAAATTACTTTATTATTTTCAAAAAAATAATATACAAATTAAAGAAATTGATTTTGATTATATATTTAAATTATTTAAATCTAATTCATGTATCGTTGATGAAGATATAATTACTTTTTTTGAAAATAATTTAAATAAAATGTATTTAAATAAGTCTATATTAGAAAGTATTGATAATGAAAAATTACTTCAAAAATATAATTTTATCGAAAATAAAAGTTATAGTATATTAAAAAAAAATATAATAGATGAATATGATTTTTTCAAAAAAAAACCATTATTTAAATTTTATCATAAAATTTTTTATTTTAAAAATAATGAGCAAGTTTTTTACTTAATAAAAAAATATAATATGAATTTAGATTTGTCAAATTTTATTGATTACATTGATGATATAGAATTTAAAATGGATAATCCTAAAAATATAAAAAATTTACTTATTCATTATTTAAATAATTTTGAGAAAATAAAAATGTTTTTATCGGAAAAGTTATTTAGGCTATTATTTCCAGACTTTGATTTATTATTTTTTATTCAAATTTATTCAAATGTATTAAAAAAAAATAATATTAATATAAATACAAAAATAGATATTTATAATTTTTATTATTCAAATATAAATATTATATTATTTATAAATAAAAAAATATTTTATGATAAATATCCATGTATAGATTTAAATTTTATACAAAAAGTATATTTAAATAATTCTAATTTTATTGAAACAGAAATTATTCAATATTTTTTAGAAAATAATAGTATATATCAAAATAAAAAAGAGTTTTTTAAAATGTATCCTGATTTTAGTCTTAATATATTTTTAAATTCTCAAAAAAAAACGATATTTTTGGACAATGAAAAAATGATTCATTTTATTATTAATAATAAGGATTGTATATTTTCAGTAGAAACGTTTTTAAAAAAATATAATCAATTTGATATTATAATATATCAAAAATATTATGAACTTGAAACATTAAACAATGATGAAATTATAATTCACTTTTTAAATAATTCTTCAAATAATATTATTCAAAATAAAGAATGTTTACAAAAAATATATAATATTGAATTTATTGAAAAAATTAATTTATATAATAATAAATTTGATATAATTGAAGAGCTAAAGGTAAATACAAAATTAATTATAAATTTTAATCAGTTCATTCATATATATTTAAATAAGATAACTAATTTATGTAATAATAATAGTTTTTTATCAGATATTTATGGTCAATATAAACATAATTTATGTAAATTAAAAAATGAATCTGAACTTTTATATTTTTTAGAAAATACTATTTATACTTTACATATTCATGAAAAGTATGTGGGACTTAAATATATTTTTACATTAAATGAGGTTATTCAAGATTTAAGTTTCAATAAACCTAATTTAAAAAAAGGAATAACATTAATTATTCGCGCGAAAAATGAAGAATTAAATGTTAAAATATGTATCGAAAGTGTTATTGACTTAGTAGATGAAATTATTTTTGTGAATAATAATAGTTCTGATAAAACAGGAATCATTGCAGAAGAATTATCTATAAAATATAGTCATTTAAAGGTATATCATTATTTTTTAGATGTAAATAAAGTAGGAATTCAGCATCAAGAAGCAATTAAAAAAGGAGATAAAAATACATTAGGTACATATTATAATTGGTGTTTATCAAAAGCAAATTATATAAATGTAATTAAATGGGATTCTGATTTTATATGTATACGAGAAAATTTTAAGCAAATGATAAAAAATTATAATTTAAGAAATAGAAATGATAAATTTGCACTCTGGTTCACAGGTACTACGTTATTTATACATGATGAATATTTATATTATAATATAAATTCATTTTATAATGAATATCGTGTATTTTCATATTCAAATGATTTTAAATGGTACGATGGTGAATATTGTGAATATGTAGAACCTTATTTAATTAAATGTTTATATAAATATAAAATAAATTACCCTATTTTTTACGAAATGAAAAATACATCAATTAATGAATTTGAGTCACGTTCATCATTATTAGATATTCGTGATAAAAATGATTATGAATTACTTGAATTATTAAAAAAAAATAATATTAATAATGAAAATTTAATTAGTATTGAAAAAAAAAATATAAATCAAATAAAACATATATTTATTTATACAAATACATTAAGCAGTGGAGGGAGTAATTTATTTATCATAGAATTATATAATTATTTAAAATCATTTGGATTCTATGTTTATATAATTGTAGATCATCTTCAAGAACAAAAAAAAGTATTTCAAATAATTGACCAATATGATATATTTTTAAATCATGAAATAAATGATAAATTAAATAATATTCAAGTTGATTATTATATATGTAATGGATTTTTACCATCTTATATTTCGAATCATTTAGATAAAGTAAATAATAAAATAATATTTATTAGTCATAGTGATATAGCTTATTCAAATTATTATATACAAAAATTTCATGCATATTTTAATAAAATAATTACTGTAAATAATTACACAAAATTAAAACTTATGCAATATTTAAATATAAATTCAACAAAAATATATAAACTTGTAAATTTCAAGAATAATAAAATAAATAAGAATGTGTTTAAAAAAAAAAAAAATATTTTTGGTGTTATTTCAAGATTTAGTGAAGATAAAAATATTATTATGTTATTGTTTGCACTTCAAAAAATATTTAGTCAAAAAAAAAACCAACATTATTTATGTTATTTAGTAGGTAGTGAAAATAAAACAATAGAACAATATATTAAGAGTCTAATTTGTTATTTAAATTTAAAAAAATATGTTATATTTGAAGGATTTCAAGAAGATGTTCAAGAATATTATCAACTTTTTGATTTTATTATATTACCTTCAGTATCAGAAGGGTGTTCATATAATATTTTAGAATCAATGTTTTATGAAAAAATAATGGTACTTAGTGATGTTGGTGGGAATCATGAATTATATCCTAATAATAATTGTATATTTTTTAATTATGAAGGTATTCGTGAATTTGAAAAAAATAACTTATATATAGAAAACTATCATGGACAACTTCATTTATTAGGTTATAAAATTAGTAATAATATTAAAAAAGAAGAATTAGTAACTGATTTTCAATCTTTTATTCATTATTTTAAATATATTCATAGTATTCCTTCTATCTTATTAAAGAAGGAAGATGAATTAAAAATAAAATGGAATATGCACCAAAAAAATATTGAAGACGCAATTAATAAAGCAATGAATATGGATTTAGACTCGATTAATAAACATATTACAAAGAATAAATTATTTTATGAAAAACAGTTCACTAAAAAAATATATTATGAATCATTAAATAATATAATTACTTAAATTTACTATAATTTACTTTATTTTACTTAAAATAATAATAATAATAAATATAAATGATTGAATTAATCTTTTATTTTCAACTAAATGATGATAATTCTGATTTTATTTTCAATGATTATTTATCTATTTTATCAATTATTCAAATTCAAGAACCTAAAAAAATATTTATATATCATCATAATGATAATTTAGAAAATAGTGTATATTATAAATATTTAATTAAATGTTTTTCAGAAGAATTATGTGTGTTTATAAAATATGAAAACTATTTTATAGATAAATTATTAATAAATATGAAAGAAAATGGAGGAATTTATATTAAAAATAATTTTATATTATTAAATAAATTATCATCTTATTTATTAAATGATTTTTTTTTCTGTGAAGATTGTATTTATGGATTTTCAAAAAATTGTTTTAAATCAGATAAATATAAAATTAAAATAATTATTGATAAAATATTTGAAATATTTGGTTACAAACAAAATATATGTAAATTAAAAAATAATACGATTTATAATGAATTAAACAACAATCAATTATTAAATATTATAGTGGATTATAATTTTAGTCATTATTTTAATATGATAAATTCATTTTTATTTTTAAAACTTGATAATAAAATAGAGGATGATGTTTTTATGAATCAATTACAAGAAAGTAAAATTACTTATTTAAATTTAGTTATTTATTATATTTTAGGTTATAGATTCTATCAAATACCAAAAAATATTAAAAAATATGAAAATAATTTAGATAATATTTTAAAAGGAATATCTAAAATTTATTGGTTAAATTTAAAGTCTTGTATTGAACGTAATCAAAAAATGTTAGATTTATTAAAAAATACATCTATTTTAAATAAAAGAGTAGAAGCATATGATGGTAAATTAATACAAGATATTAAAAGTAATTATTTTCAAGAAAATAATACAAATACAAATACAAATACAAATATAAATACAAATAATTCAAATTATGAATATGCTGTTCTTCTTTCACATCTGACTATGTTAAAAGAAGCATTAAATGATAATTATTTAGAAAATGATGATTATATTTTATTTTTGGAAGATGATGTATGTCTTGATTTTGGTTCTTATTGGGATGTATCAATTGAAAATATTATAAAAAATGCTCCAAATGATTGCGAATTGATTATGTTAGGTTATTTTAGTTTAAATATAAATTTTAATGAAAAATATCGTTTGTGGAATAATGATTGGAGTGCAATGGCATATGTTATTAAGAAATCTTCATTAAATAAATTAAGCAAGTTTATTGATGAAAATAAAAAATATAGTTTATTTAATGATGTTAATGTAGCGGATAACTATTTATTTCGAATTTTTAAAACATATGTTTATCAATTTCCTATATTTACTATTTTAGATAATAATACAAGTACTTTTCATAAAGATCATGATGATTATCAAAAAATATATAAAAATATAAATTATTTAATATTAAATAATTCAATTTCTAAATATTTTCAAATTAATAGTCTATAAAAGTTATTTTAGATTCTTCATTTAAATGATGTGGATAAATTAAACAATATTTACCATGAATACGATCATCACATGTATAGTTTCGTTCCTCTATATTATGTAGATGATGAATAATAATAGTATATGCAGGATTCTCAAGTTTATAACCAAAATCATTAATAATAGAAGCAAAAATATTATCACATCCTAATGTACCAAAAGAAAAATTTATCATATTTAAATCAATATTTAAAGGACTTTTAAAAACCCATGCATCTTGAGAGTCAGGTCGTGGTTCATCAAAATGGCGAAATATATCTTTATTCCCTTTTTCATCTTCGTTATATCTTAATAATGCATATACTGTATTATCTAAATTATTTTCTTGTATGTGTGTTAATGTATTATCAAAATATATATCACTGTTTGATAGAATTACAATATCTTTATAACAATATGAATTAATAAATTCAACCGCATCTTTAAAATTAAGTTTATTATCTTTTATTATATTGAATTGTTTGATTTTATTTTTATTTTCTATAAAATCAAGATCGTAATTTTTATCATTAAGTAAATATATCTTGTTAATATATTCATTTTCTACATTTTTTTTTAAACATTCATCTAATTCTTTTTGCCGTTTTATGTCGAGTGCTTTATAATAAGAAGTTATTAGTATCATTACCTTTTATATTTAAAAAAATAAAAATTTTTAATCGAATTTTCATAAATAAATTTTTTTGTTTTTGTTTTTATTTTTATTTTTATTTTTATTTAAAAATATAAAAATAATAAGAATTATGAACATTTTAAAAAATTACATGTTTTTTAATAATCAATATAAAGGTTTATCTAAAAATCAATTAATGTTTCAATATCAAAAAGATAAAAAAAATCCTTCAATTATTTGTTCTTTTAAAGAATTCAAAGAAAAATATCCTCATTTTGATATTGATTTTTATAAAAATGCGTATGATGATTTAAAAAACAAAAATAATAAAGAACTTATACAACATTGGATACATTTCGGTGTATTTAATAATTATATATCATCTAAATATGATTTTTATAATAAATATCCACAATTTAATATAAATGAATATCAAGAAAAAAAACATTTAAAAAATAAAAATGAAAATGAGATTTTATTTCATTATCTAAATATTGGTAAATATGAATATTATCAAATAAAACAAAAAAATAATATTATTATACAAAATAAAACACATCAAATTGTAAAATATAAAAAAGAAATAAAAAAAATAGCACATGTATTTGTTCATTTTTTCAAGATAGGAGGTGGAGAAATATTTTTAACTCAACTTATAAATTATTTTAAACAAAAATATCCAGAATTACATCATACTCTTTTTCTAAATAAATATTATTCTAAAAATGAAAAATATATGATAAATATAGAAATTAAATATTACGATAATTATGATCAATTATTTGAACTACTTGATGATTATGATATAATATATGACAATCAATTATATTTTTTTACTGATATAAATCCTTTTCCATTTAAAACATTATCTATCATACATGGTTGTTCAGTTGTGAAACAAAAAATAAAAAATAATCAAATACTGCATTCAATACATTTATATTCTGAAAAAAATATACATAATTCTTGGAATTTTACTATTAAAAAAATAAACTATTTAGGTGTTCAATCTATGCAAAAAAATATTCAAGAAAAAATAAACAGTAAACTTTTATTATTTACTGAAAATTATCAAGAAAAAATAGTATGGAATATAGGTATTTTGGGTAGAATTGATTCTCATAAAATACCTCCATCATTTTTAGAATTATTGATGAAACAATCAAATAATATTTTTATATTTAATATATATGGTTGTATTGATTCAAATTATGAAATTTATTTTTTAGATAAAATAAAAAAAATAAAAAATATAATTTATCATGGTGTTGTCGAACATGAAAATATACACGAAGTTTATTTACATAATGAAATAATTCTTAGTCCGTCTAATGATGAAGCAGGTGGTACAATATTATTAGAAGCGATGAATCATTGTTGTTTAGTAATAGCGAGAAATGCTGGTGGTAATAATGAAACAATTCAGTCAGAAAATTTTTTAGTAAATAATGAAGAAGATTATATTGATTTATTAAATAAAGCAATAAATATGGATTATAATGAATGGTGTTTTCATTTGTTTTATCAAAAAATAAATGTTTTATTGAAACATAATCAAGAGAAACAATGTAAACAACTCATTGATTATTCAAAAAATATTATTCAAAATGTTAATCAAATACCAAATTATGTTCACTATATTTTTGGTTTAAAAAAACAAACTGAAGATTTTTCATTTTTATTTTATTTATCAATTTATTCAAATATATTAATTAACAAACCAGATATTATTTATTTTCATTACCATTATATACCAAAAGGATATTGGTGGAATAAAATTAAAGATTATTTAACACTTAATTTTGTACCTTTTATTGATTTTAAATTAAAGAATAATATTAAAATAGAACATTATGCTCATAAAAGTGATTATTTACGATTATTAATTTTAGAAAAATATGGTGGTATATATTTTGACATTGATAGTTTTAGTATTAAAAATTATAGTGATTTATTAAAACATGATTGTGTAATTGGAGTTCAAGAAAAATATAAAAATGAAAATGATTTATTTGGAAATGCTGTTATATTTTCTAAACCCAACCATTTTTATATACAAGATTGGTTAAATCAATATGAATTCGAATTTAATAATGAAGAATGGACAGGATCATCATTATTTTTACCTACTAAAATATATAATAATTATAATGAAACACAAAAAAAAAAGATTCATGTAGTGAAATCGACTTATTTTTATTACCCTAATTATAATGAAGAACATTTATTATTTCATCAAAATCAAAATATTCATGAAGATAGTTTTGTTTTTCATTGTTGTCAAAATTATTTGAATTCATATATAAATCATTTTAACATAAATTGTTTTGATATTATTGAAAATTTAAATGATTGTTTATTTCATCAATATGTTAAAAATATAATTAACAATTCTGTTATTGAATACAATGATGATGATGATGATGATTTTACAGAAATAGAAAAAATGAAAAATGATTTTACTGATATATTGAAATCTTCTAAACAAGAAAATGTTTCAGTTTTATTAAATGTACAAAATTATAAACTATTTTTAAAAAATATAAATAGTATTCATTGTTTATTTAAATATAATATTTATTTTTATATATATTTAAGTAAAAAAGAACAAGAACAAGAACAAGAACAAGAACAAGAACAAATTAATATTAAAATAATTGAAGAATTTAAAAAAGTGCATAATGTATTTTTTTATTTAATAATAAGTGATGATAATTTAGAAGAACATGATAAAATTAATTTTATTCAATATATGCATGTGTCAAATAAGATAATTAAAATGAATGAAAATAATATTCAATGTGTTAAACTCCAAAACAATGATAATAAATATAATTTATTAAATTTATTAAAAGTAAATAGTATTTACAAGGTATAATCAAATTTTTCATGATAATTTGAATAATTATTTTCATTGACAATGTCACTACTTAAATTTTCTTGGTGTGCAATCATAGGATAAATACAATATCTATTTAGTTCTGAATATGAGTAAACTTCGTCAATTTCATTCGAACTATTTTTAATACTACTTACTATTTTAGGTATTGAATCATGATTTATTATATATGCTGTTGTCGTTTTAGGTTTATATACTTTAAGTAAATTAGGATATAATAGTTCAGCATCTTCTTTTTTTTCTAAATTAACACCTAAGTAAAGAAGATCAAAATCAATGTTTTCTTTTTCAATTGTTTGAAATGAATAATAAATATAATATAAAAAATTATCTTCTAATGATACATCATCTTCTAAAATCAAACTATATTTTTTATCTTTATTTATTTTTTGTATTAATTCATAATGACTAATTTTACAACCTGAAGCACCTAAAATATATCTAAGATTCAAATAATTTAAAAATGTTTCCGTTTTTATATAATCATAATTATTTAATTCTTTTTTTTCTATTTTTTTACCATAATAAATATTATAATGTATAATTTTATGTTTATTTAAATGATGTGTAATATATTTTTTTTTATCACATCTATTTTTTAAATTTATTACATAAATATTCATTATATCTTGATATAAAAAATGCATAAAATAATTTTGTATAAAAATAGAATAATGAAATATAGTTTTATAACATGAATTTTCAAATATTTTATTTATTTTTAAATAATCATCATGTATATTTTTATTATCTATTATATTGTTTATTATATTATTTTTATAATTAAAAAGTTTTATTTTTTTATTTTTTAGAAGAATATTTATAAATAAACATTCATGAAAATAATTTTGATTCAAAAATGATTGATATTGATTAAATAATGTTATGTCTAAAACAATAAAATCTATTTTATTTTGTTCATTTAGATGAATAGAATTAATATTTTGTTTATCAAATACATATTGATTATTTTTATCAAAAAAAATAGTAATATGATTATTTTCTGTTTTTAAATAATATAAATATTTTTTTAATTTATTTAAATGAATAATATTCATTTTTAAATTATATTGTATATGATTTAGTGATTTATCAATGTTTAAAAAAATATTTTGATCATCAATATAAAGTTGATTTTCTTCTTTTTGTTTAAATAATTGAGAAATTATAAATTTAGTATTACTACAAATATTTTTTGATTTATTGTTATAATATTCAGATATAGAATAAATATTATTATTTTGATTATCATTAATTAATATTTGTTCTATATTAAAAAATAAATAAATCGAATAAATACAGTTTTTATTTTGTAATTCTTTTTTTTGTGTTAATAAAGTATTTTCAAAATGTAAATAATTAAACTGAAATAAAACAAAATAAATCATTAAAAAATGTAAATCATATTGAAAAATATGATAATCATTTAAAAATATAATAAAATCATTATTATCTATATATTCATTTAATATGAGTAATAAATTATTTTTTGAATGAATGATTATATTTTTTATATTATTTGGTAATTTTTCATGTATCGGGATTTCACTTAAAATATAAAAATCATAACAAAATATATCATATTTTTCTATTTTTTCAACTAAATAATTTAATTTATTTATTGATAAATTATCATCTATATATAAAATAAATTTAATTTTATTAAATATTGTATGAGAATTTATAATTAATGAAGAATCAATAAAAATAGATTGATATAATTGTTTAATAAAATGTATAATATCATTATTAGTAATAAGAATAATATTGTTTTGGTTTTTAATTAGTAATTGATTTTCATTGTTTTTAAAAATAAAAGATTGATTCAAGTTTAAAATATTTATTTTTTCAATATGATATTTTTTTTTAAAAATATAATTTAATAAATCTTCATTAAAAAAATAAATAGGTTTTACTTCAGACTTAATATATATAAGTTTATCATTCATTATAAAATAAATATTTTCATCAATATCAATAAAAACATAATTTAAATTATCTAAATTTAGTTTATTATAAATATGAATATTATTATACTCTTTAATATCATCAATAAATATATCAATATAAAAGTGTATATGCTTAAATAATCTATGATAATATTTTATTTTTGAATGATAAGGACAAATATAATAATCAATAAAAAAACATAAATATATTTCAATATTAATTAAACTAAGAGGAATAATACTATTTTTATTAATCAATTCAATTAAATCATAAATATCTAAGAAGCTAATAGTATTTAATATTTCTTGTATTTCTTGTATATCTTGTATTTCTTTATTTATATTTTTAGGTTTATGAATAATTAAAATAGACTTTTTAAAATTAAAATGTATTAAATGATTTAATATAAAATCAAATGATTGTATATTATTTAAATCTATATAAATTATACTTTTTTTTAAATCTAAAAATAATAATTTTTCAAAAACAAATTGAATATTCGAATATAAATTCGGGATGTCATTTATTTGATTTAAATAATTAATAATATTATAAAATTTATGATTATTATTATTATTAATAATAGTATTTGTTAATTTATTATTTTTATCAATATCAATATCATTCATAAAATAATAATTAATATATTCTTTTTTAATATAATAATTATTATTACTGATAATTATATTAAAATTTTTATGCATATATTTTTCAAAAAAATAATCTTGTTGAATAATTTCATTTAATATAATAAAATAATCTGCATTTATATTTTTAAAAAATGAATATAGTTCATAAATATTATTTTTTATTTGTATTTGAAAAATATAAGAATTATTAAGATTGAATATAGATAATGTTGTTTCAAATATATAAATTGGTATATTTTTAAAATGATTACTTAAAAAACTAATTTCTTTATCAGTAATTTTATCATTAAAATTAAATAAAATAAAACAAAACTTATATTTAAAAATATAATATTTATTAATATAATCATTTATGAATTCATTCAGTTTTTCAATATTTTTAGACTGAATTAAATCATATTTATCAAGATTTTCAATATTTTTGTTATCAATATTATCAATATTATCAATATTATCAAGATTTTCAATATTATCAATATTATCAAGATTTTCAATATTTTTATTATCAATATTATCAAGTTTTTCAATATTATCAATATTATCAATATTTTTATAATTTAAATGATAATAAGTCATTATTGTTAAATCATCTTGATTTTTTAATTGATTATTTTGTATTTTATACGCGTTTAAATTAAAATGAGGATATTTTTCTGAAAATATTTTTATATTATAAATACGATTTTCATAAATACCAATTGTTTTCCAATGTAATAATAATTGGTTTTTATTTAATGTTTTTAATTCAGGATTAAATTTTTTATAAATGTTAGAATTAAATATACTCATACTATTGTTTATGAATTATTTATTTATATTTGTTTTTTTTTTTCAAAAAAAATATATATTTATTATACGAATGAAAAATCTTCTTGTAACTGGAGGTTGTGGTTTTATAGGATCAAATTTTATTAACTATTTTTTCGAAAAAAATAAAGATATTCATATTATTAACATTGATGCTATGTATTATTGTGCGAATGAAAATAATATAGAAAAAAATATTCGTGATTCAGAAAGATATACACTTATTAAAGGTAATATTTGTAGTTTTGATTTATTAAATCATTTATTAGTGAATTATAAAATTGATAGTGTTATTCATTTTGCCGCTCAATCTCATGTACAAGATTCATTTAATGATTCGTTTAAATACACTCATGATAATATTTTAGGAACACATACACTTTTAGAAGCATGTCGAAAATATGGTAATATTATTCGTTTTGTTCATATTTCTACAGATGAAGTATATGGTGAATCTTTACTTAGTGAAAATGAAGAAAAGAAAAATGAGAAATCGATATTAAGTCCAACCAATCCTTATGCTGCAACTAAGGCAGGTGCTGAATTAATTGCGAGTTCATACAGTCATTCATTTAAAATGCCTATTATTATTACACGAGGAAATAATGTTTATGGACCCAATCAATATCCTGAAAAACTAATACCCCTTTTTATTAAACAACTTAAAGAAAATAAAAAAGTAACAATACAGGGGGACGGGTCAAATGTGAGAGCATTTTTACACGCATATGATGTTGCACGAGCAATGGAATGTATTTTAAAAAATGGTAAAATAGGTGAAATTTATAATATTGGTAGTGATGAAGATAAAGAATATACTGTATTAGAAATATCTAAAATATTAGTTAAATTAATTAAGAATGAAGATGATTATGAAAAATACATTGAATATGTAGAAGATAGACCTTTTAATGATAAACGTTATTATATCAGTAATGAAAAAGTAAAAGAATTAGGCTGGACTATAGAAAAAGATTTTATGGAAGGACTTAAAGAACTTATTTGAAATCAATCATTTCATAATTAAAACATTCAAAATCTCTTTTATAATATGTATTTATCATTTTAATAGATTTTTCATTAAGAAGATATATATATGATTTTTTTGTATAATCTTTACAAAAATATTCAAATTTCGGATAACCATTTTTTTTCATTTCTTCATTGAGTGTTTCATTTTTTAAGATAATTATATTTGATGGTATTTTATCTTCTTTATCTATTAAAAAATGATATTGAGGTATTTTGTGATTATCAAAATTTGATTTATGATGAAGATAATATTCAATTGTTTTTTGAATACTTTCTTGGGATTTAGAATTATCTGTCAATTTAAAGAAAAATAAATCAGATATTATACGTTCATATGGATTTCGAACAACACTTAAGATTTTTAAATCATTATTAAAATGAATATTAAAAAACTGTTGATTTTCTACTAATTCTTGATAAGTACAATGTTGAAGCGAGTGATGATTAAACCTTAAATTCAAATTATAAGAAAATATATGATAAAAAGACGGGTTTTCATTTAATTTACAGAAAAAAAAGTTTTCTATATTTGAACCCCCCGTTTTGGGTATATGAATAAATAATAAATTTATTTTTTTAAAATAGGGCATGATTTATAACTACATATTTTTTTACAATTTATTCCTCAAATGAAATCTATTAATTTTTAATATAAAGAATAAATAATAATAGGAATTATATGCTAAAACATGTATTAAAAATAAATAAACACAAAAATAGAGATATTCATGAGGAATATCATGATGAATATCAATATATAAATCTTTTACAAGATATATTAAATGATGGGAAATTAGAAAAAGGACGTAATGGTTATACATTATGTACTATTGGGAGTGTTATGCAGTTTTCTCTTGAAAATAATAAAATTCCTATATTAACAACAAAAAAAACAGCGTGGAAAACATGTTTAAAAGAATTATTATGGTTTATCAAAGGACAAACAAGTAATAAAATATTAAATTCTCAAAAAGTACATATATGGGATGGAAATTCAACAAAAGAATTTATGGAATCAAGAAACTTAAGTCATTATCAAGAAGGTGATTTGGGATGTATATATGGTTATCAATGGCGTTTTTTCAATGCTCATTATGAAAATTGTGATAGTGATTATAGTGGAAAAGGAGTGGATCAACTTCAAGAGGTAATTGACTGTTTAAAAGATCCAGAAAAACGTAATTCAAGACGAATGGTAATTAGTGCATGGAATCCTTGTCAAATTAATGAAGGGGTTCTTCCACCATGTCATGTACTTTTTCAGTTTCATGTAATTGATAATAATAAATTAATTTGTACATTATATCAACGTTCAAATGATGAATTTTTAGGAGTACCATTTAATATTGCTTCATATAGTTTTTTAACACATTTAATAGCACATCATTGTGGTTTAGATGCTTATGAATTTATTCATTATGGTGGTAATTGTCATATTTATGATGATCATTTTGATCAAATTAAAGAGCAAATTTCAAGAACTCCGTATCAATTTCCTAGTCTTGAGATACTAAATAAGAGAGATAATATCAATGACTATGTAATTGAAGATTTTAAAATTCATGATTATCAACATCATCCACCAATTAAAGGGTCAATGAGAGCTTAAAATAAAGAGAATATAAATGAATAGTGTATATGGTTTAAGTGAATTATTTATAAATAAAAAAGATGTAGGAATGGCAAGTGGTTGTATCAAGTCCTTAAAAATAATTTATTTGGAAATCATGAATTATTGATTGAAAAAGATAAGATAGAAAGATATATTATTATAAATGATTTTGATAATCAAAATGAAGATTTAAAAGATTATTTAGATGTTATAAAAAATTATTAAAATTACGACGAATTAGAAATATAGATGATAGTAATTGGTATGAGTTTGGTTTGTTCCTTTCAATAAATCTAAAATTGATTTATTGAAAGGAAAATCATCAATATATATGTATAGTTTGACACGAAAAGAGCAAGTATCTTTTCAGACAAATGTAATGTATTTTGGTGGTAATTTATTATTGGTTATTGCTAAAGAAAAATATGAGAATAAATTAGATTTAGAATTATTACATAATTATTTTCATTCAAATATATTTATAGAAAAAT
>JGI10211J14876_10000582_pt1 | contig 15779 bp, 17 predicted proteins | sample Etolagsediment_FD_14876 | JGI IMG/M metagenome (IMG submission 14876)
GCAATGATGATGTCGCAGCACAGAGCCATATCAGTCCCTCCTCCCACGCACCAGCCATGTACCTGGGCGATAACCGGCTTTGAGCTACGCCACATGCTCATCCAACTGGCGCAGGTGGAGGTTGTCCACATTAAGTCCCGGTACGGATCCCAAGGTTCGTCGGTAGGGGGACCGGGCTGGTCAGCCACAAACTCCATGTCAAAGCCAGCACAGAACGATCTCCCCGCACCTTTGAGGATTATCACATGCACGTCGGGGTCTGCATTGGCCTCGCCGACCGCTGCCTCAAGCTCCCTGGGCGTCACGAAGGGGAGGATGGCATTCATTCTTTCTGGCCGGTTGAGCGTAATCGTTGCTATCCTGCCTTTTTTCTCGTAAAGCATGGTCTCATACATTACTTGCATTCCTCCTTTGATTATCTTATTGGACAGCGAGCCAAGGAAGACAGCCGTTACTTTCTACCAAATTGACCGACTGAACAATCGTTGACGGTAAACGGATATTTCTTATCAAGACAGTGCTGCATCACCTCGTATGTCATCTTCCTGCTTCCATAAAGGAAAAATCGTTTAAGAGACAATATGCCTGACTGATATCCTTCACCATCGAGACGAGCCACGTTAGCGGCTGTCACTAAGAGTTCCTGCAGGTTCAACTGGTCTATGCCTATACGATCCAGCTCTCCAAGACAGTTCATCAACCTGTCTTTTTGCTTAGGGTACGATGGTACTTCTACGGCAACGTACTCGAATATGCCTCTTGATAGCTCCAGATTCTTCAATACTTTTTCGTCATAGTCAGTAGCAGCGAGATTGAACCGGATCTCTGTGATACCAAGATCGTGGATGAAATTGAGCCGTTCATTATCGGCAAGGATACCGTTGGTGTATATCCAGAAATGTAGTCTGGGTTTCACTTCCCGTATTTCAGATACGCAGGACTCCAGTTCGGGTAGGTACAATAGTGGCTCACCTCCGGTCAGTGCGATTCCTTCTAATTCGTTCTTGCGATGGTGAAACTCCTTCAGAAGAGCCTGTCGGTTGAACTCTTCGTTCTGGTCACAAGTGTCTGCGCTATAGGTGTCCAGAAAACAGAACGCGCATTTGGCATTGCAGCGGAAGCCCATCTGGAAGCATATATAGGCCATACGTGTGCATATCTCACAACCGGGGATAAGTGGACCTGTACTAACGGCTTGATGGCTACAGTGGAAATGTAAGCCGGGGATGCCAGCTTGAAGACGCTCGATCTCGTACGTCACCTCAGATTGCTTGCGATTGAAATCCACAGGTAGTACCTCATATTAGACTGGATAACTTACACATCCATATCGATACTACGTAAGCATAGCATTGGGTATAGCATTCGTATGGGTGAAAACCCGAGCTAGTCCAATCTGCTTTAGCTTGTCAGATACTAGCGTTGTGAAGAGTAGCTGTCAACAGGCATCGAGCATTCCAGTGGCGTGTGGTTAGCGTCCGTGGGCTTTGGTACGTCGCTCAAATGAGTGCGTGGTGTTGATTTGTGACCTCAGAGGTGATATTATTTAATATAGAAGGGGCGGTGCCTGCTTCGGACAACAGGCCTGCCCCTTGTTTGCAGGGCGCACGTCGCTTCTTATGCGATATGTATAATGAACGCTGTTAAACAGCTCAGGACAAGAACAAAGAAGGTCTTCTACGGTTGGTGGATCGTCGCAGCGGGTAGTTCCCTCTATTTCCTCGGCATCGGTTCAATCTTCTACGGTTTCAACACATTCTTCAACCCAATGGTTGCCGAGTTCGGCTGGTCGAGGGCAGCCACCTCTGGTGCTTATTCACTCTCCCGGCTGGAGGGTGGCATTGAAGGGCCAATCATTGGGCCATTGATCGACAAGTTTGGGGCAAGGAAGATCATAGTCGTTGGAGTAATCCTTGCCGGCATTGGGTACATGTGTCTACCTGCAATCAGCAGCCCATTGAGCCTCTACCTCATTTTCGGACTCCTCATATCCATGGGGTACAACACTGGTTTCTTCCATGCCACCACTACCGCCGCGGCTAACTGGTTTATTAGAAAGAGAAGCCGTGCCCTGGCCTTCATCACCGTTGGTGGGGGTTTGGGTGGGTTCGTCATGGTGAACTTACTCGCTTTCCTCATCACTCAGTATGGCTGGCGTTTGGCCGGTGTGATCATCGGTGTGGTGCTGTTGATAGGCGGCCTTCCATTAGCTTATGTGATCAGGAGCAGGCCGGAAGAGAAAGGCATGCTGCCTGACGGTGCCATGGTTCCTAAAGGCCCACAAGTGGGGCCTGAGGCGGTTCCCGCTGAGGTGGAAGGGAAATCATCGGTGGCTATGCCGGAAGACGAGGTCAATCTCACTGTTAGGCAGGCCCTGAAAAGCACTGCATTTTGGACCTATATGCCCGCCATGATGCTACGTGCCTGCATCCTTAGCGCGTTGGTGGTGCACCAGATACCACACCTGGTTGACGTCGGGATCTCATACACCGCTGCGTCTGCCGTTCTCGGCACGATGGTTCTCATAAGTGTTCCGGGTAGGATTCTGTTCGGCTGGATGGGCGACATATTTGACAAGAGACTGCTGCTGCTTGTCTCATCAGCGCTTCAGGCAGCAGGAATATGGATACTTATCAACGTCAACAGCCTCTGGATGGCATATGTGTTTGTAGCAGTCTACGGTGTTGGTTATGGGGGGGCGATCCCGCTGACGATAGCGCTCAGAGGACAGCTTTTCGGGCGCAAGATATTCGCCACTATGGGTGGATTAACATCGTTTTTTACCGCCATTGCCACTGTGGCAGCGCCGGTGTTTGCTGGATACATATACGATGCCACAGGCAGCTACAGCATAGCCTTCTATGCCTTCTTAGGGCTGGTTAGTTTGTCAGGATTGGCATTCCTCCTTGTCAGGTTTCCGAAGCGGGCATCGAGCATTACCGATGCACCTACGGGTATAAGACCAGTGTGAATGTGCACACTATTCCTGTAACCATAGTAGGCTGCGTGGTGAGATGCGACTGTAAGGGAGTCTGGTTTTTGGGGCTGCCTGTGAAATCGCAGTTGCGGAAAGGCTGATGCGTCTCATACGGAGGGAATAGCACTCAATCTGGATGAATACCATTAAGGAACTCGCCTCAAGACCGAAGAGGGTCTTCTATGGCTGGTGGGTCGTCGCCGCCGGCAGCTTCCTTTATTTTCTAGGCATAGGTTCAGTATTTTACGGATTCAGTGCCTTTTTCAACCCGATGGTTGCCGAGTTCGGCTGGTCCAGGGCTGTCACCTCTGGCGCCTATTCGTTGTCCAGGTTGGAGGGGGGCATCGAGGGGCCCATCATTGGATGGCTGATTGACAAATTCGGCGCCAGAAAGCTGATATTCATCGGTGTAACCCTTACCGGCATTGGGTTTATGGCCCTCAGTACGGTCAATAATGTCCTGAGTCTCTACCTCATCTTTGGGCTCCTTGTCACCATGGGTTTCGAAACCGGCTTCTTCCATGCCACCACTACCGCCACCGCCAACTGGTTCATCAAGAGAAGAAGCCGTGCCCTCTCATTCATCACAACGGGTGGTGGTTTAGGCGGTGCCGCAATAGTGCCTTTGCTGGCTTTGCTGATCACCAACTTCGGCTGGCGTACGGCATCGATAGTCATAGGCGTGCTGGTGTTGGTGTTGGGCCTGCCCGTGGCCTACATTGTCAGGAGCAGGCCAGAAGATAAAGGCTTACTCCCCGATGGCGAAGTGGTTATCAAAGGTGAAGAAGTAGCGCCGGGGGCAGAACGTGTTGAATTTGAAGGACAATCCCAGGTAAATGTCACGGCGGGAGAGATAAACTTCACCGTTAAAGAAGCGATGAAAACAAGAACCTTCTGGACATTTATTGTCGCCATGATGCTCCGCGCCTGCATCCTGAGCGCTATTGTAGTACATCAGATACCTCACCTGGTTGATGTCGGGATATCCTACGAGGCTGCCGCTGGTTGTCTTGGCACCATGATTCTTATGAGTGTCCCGGGAAGACTCATCTTCGGCTGGCTGGGTGACAGGTTTGACAACCGATACCTCCTGTTTGCTACATCTGTAATTCAGGCGCTGGGAATATTAATATTCATTAATGTCACGACTATCGGGATGGCGTATGTCTTCGCCGTAATCTATGCCCTGGGGTACGGGGGGGCAATTCCACTGACACTGGCGTTCCGCGGCCGGCTCTTCGGTCGGAAGGCATTCGCCACAATCGGAGGGATAACATCAGCGCTGACCTCGATAGCTGCTGTGGCGGCGCCCGTCTTTGCCGGGTATATATATGACGTTTCGGGAAGCTACAAGGTAGCCTTCTACACCTTCCTGGGGCTGGTTTCTCTATCTGGGATAATATTCCTGCTGATAAGATACCCCAAGCCGCCACCTAGACTTACTAATGTGCCTACGGGCAACCAACCATCTTAAATTGCTATACATATGTTCCCCGATATGGGTGATCAACAACATATGAAGGGATGTGCCCGATAGAATTGTCGGCAGATTCTAGCCATCTTAGCAATACACAGGCCCGGCGGTTAGGCACAACGTCGCTCAGATGCTGGATGCATTAAAAGATGGAATAGAGAAGCCACTGGTGGTATTATCATCGTTGATAAGATGGATAGATACACAATAGAAGTCAAACAGCTTGCGAAATACTATGGCAAAGTGTGCGCTCTTCGGGGTATCTCCTTCAAAGTAGAACGGGGTGAGATTTTCGGTTTCCTTGGTCCAAACGGCGCTGGCAAGACCACTACTATACGTTGCATGCTGGACTTGATCCGCCCTACGGCTGGGCGTATCAATATACTGGGTCACGACGCACAGCGCGACTCCATGGCCATCCGACGGCGCATCGGATATCTTCCCGACGATATACGTCTAATGGAAAGCATAACAGCCCGTCAGTTGCTTGATCGCTATTCTCGCATTCAGGGCTTGGAGCCCGTTAGGCTGCGAGAACTGATACAGCGTTTCGATGTCGAGGTTGACCGCCCGCTCAAGGGCTATTCTAGAGGAATGCGCCAGAAGGTGGGCATCGTTCAGGCGTTTATGTGTAACCCAGAGCTGCTGATTCTGGACGAACCCAACGTTGGCCTTGATCCGCTGATACAGAGGGAGGTAAATGCTTTTCTCATGGAAGAAGCGGAACGGGGCAGGACTATCTTCATGAGTTCGCATATCCTTAGCGATGTGGAAAAGATCTGCCATCGCGTGGGCGTTATCCGCGAGGGCAGAATGGTAGCGGTGGAGGAGGTTGAGACCTTGCGGGAGAAGGCAGGTCAGGTGGCCACAGTGGAGTTCGACCAGCCGGTCGACCAAACAGAACTTCAGAATATTCCTGGCGTTAGCGAGATCAACCGACATGGTGATGGGAGACACTACATTTTGAAGGTAACGGGAATGATGGATCCACTGATTAAGGCACTGTCTCGCCATCAAGTGTTGCGTCTTTCGGTGGAAGAGGCACCGCTAGAGGATATTTTTCTCAAGTTCTATGAGTACTCTGATACAAAGAGGAGAAGATGACGACGTCAACGGTACGTACAGTCAGAAGGCGAAGGTGGGCTAAAAGGCGAAGGCGAGGGCTGCCCATTGTCGGGGCGACGCTGCGAGAGAAACGGACGGGGCTCACGTTTGTTTGTGCCTATACCGTATTCATCGTGTTCCTCGTTGCAGGCATCCTGCCAACATTCGAGCAGATGGACATCGCATCATTCCTCGAGAACCCTGCCTTTGCAGCCTTCCTGGGAATATCAGGGCTGGAGACCTTTGAGGGGTTCAGTGCTATTTTGGCAATGGAGTTTTACGGTGTGTGGTATGGGGTTATCTTCGGCTGCGTTGTGGCCTACTTCGCTGGCAGCACAATCGCCCACACTGTAGAAGATGGCAGCATCGACCTGCTTCTGTCTCGCCCCATGAGCCGCACGCGGTACTATATGGAGCGTTGGTCTGGCATTCTCATCATAATCGCCATTGTAAGTGCAGTTGCACTGTTTTCTGTGTATATCTGCACCCTCGTTTTCTCCGGCGTCAACGTCAACTGGAAGTGGATGTTGCTGACACAACTAACGGGTACCATCTTTTTGTTGTTTGCCTCGGCCGCGGGAATGCTGGTGAGCTCGCTCATCAGTAGCGGCCGCTCGGCTGGTGGTGCTGCTATTGGAATCATCTTCTTTTCCTATGTCTTGAACATTGCCGGAACCCTGGTTACGCAGTGGCCCTGGGTAGAGAAGCTCTCTCCGTTTTACTACGCTCCGATGGCTCGTATTCTGGTGGCTCAACAGATCACCTGGTGGCACTTGCTCGTTCTGATGGGAATAGGGCTGGTTCTGGGATTGACCGGTCTGGTCATCTTCAATCGGCGCGATATTGCCGCCTAAATATTAGTAGTTGATCACCGTGGGAATCATGGAAGATGGTGCTAAAACACCACTGATGAATGTTNTTATTCAGCGTAGGTTTCCGGGTTATTAGTAGTACGGCGTTGTCANCNTCAAGCGCCTCTCCTGAGGGTAATNGCCGCCAGGATGGATGTAACTGCGGTAAAACCAACCAGCACCACCAGTTCAACAGCTACATCAATCAGGTTCTTGCCAACCAGCATAATATCCCTAAGCCCGTCCACAGCATAGGTCAAAGGTAGTATTGCGGATAGCCACTGGAGGTAGTCTGGCATTTGTTCTACAGGCCATATAACCCCGCAGAGGAATATCTGAGGAACCACGACCAGAGGGATAAACTGAACCATCTGGAACTCGTTTCGGGCGAATGTAGAGGTAAAGATGCCTAGATTAACTGCAACGATTATCACCACGATTTGAAATATGAAGATCTGCCATAAGTCGCCGGAGTAATTGACATCCAGCACATAGACTGTGAATAGAACTACAATCAGTGTCTGGGTCAGCGCAAATATGAAAAAGCCGAATAGATAGCCGACTACTATATCCAGACGTGATACAGGTGAAGCCATGAGGCGCTCCATTGTGCCCTGGGAGCGTTCTCTGAGGAAGCTGATCCCGGTAAGTAAGAAACTGAAGAACAGCGCCAGGGTTGCTAAGAGAGCAGGGGCGATGTAATCCAAGACGTCCTCTTCGGGGAAACTCAGACCGATCAGGGTCATTACAACTAGTGGCACAACCACGATAAGAGCAATGGTTCTGCGGTCACGCATGAGTTGATGTATAACCCTGATAGCAATGATAAAGGCTCTACTCGGCATGACCCTCCCGTTCCACGCGGCGGACAAAATAGAGAAAAGCGTCTTCTAATGTAGCTTCAGGCTCTCGGGTAGCCTGCCTCAGTTCGCTGGGTGTGCCCTGAGCAATGACCTTACCGCTGCGCATAAAGGCAAGTCGGTCACAGTGAGCGGCATCATCCATGGTATGGCTGGAGATGATAAGCGTAACACCCCGTTTGTTCAAGGAATTAAAGTAATTCCAGAAGGTAACCCGTAACTCAGGGTCAAGTCCAACAGTAGGTTCATCAAGAAACAGCACCTGTGGATAATGCACAATAGAGCAAGCCAGACTAACCCGCTGCTTCATGCCACCACTCAGCTTCTGCACTGAGTCTTTGCGTCGTGGCCACAGGCCAACCAACTTAATTATCTCTTCGACCCGTTTGCGTCGCTTGGCCTTATCTTTGAGTCCGTATATGCGGGCAAAGAAGTCCACATTCTGTAATATCGTCAGTTCAGAATACAGAGAGTGGAGTTGCGGCATATAGCCGATGCGACGGGCCAATCTTCTGGAGGGCGGCGATCCCAGTATTTTGACGGTGCCTGATTTTGGTCTTGATAAACCAACCAGCAGTCTGATAAGCGTGGTCTTTCCAGCACCATTGGGGCCAAGCAGCCCGAAGCTTATACCTCTAGGCACCTGGAGTGATAATCTGTCAACCGCTTTGATGTTCTTGTAGCTGAAGGAGACCTTGTTTACTGCAACAGCTAAGCCGGTGGAACTCATTTTCGTAGTGGTCATGTCTACTAGAGTTAATCCTCAACTTTCAAGCGGACTGATCGCATCATCCAATCATACCACAGTGTATGTCATGTATCCCAGTAGTACTTAAAGCCGCCTAACTAACGACACAGGGTAGACTGGGGCATCTGCTATAGGCGTCGTTGGAGCGGATGCTGCAACCTACCCCGAACCTACCGCCACCGAGATTCTTGTCATAGAGAGGCTTTTGCCGAACGAAGTTACCCGTTACGGTTGGGACGTTTCAGTGGATACCACTAATACGCCGTAGATTTCATAGGAAGCCAAGACGAATCTACTCATTTACAGGGAGTCTGGGGTGTTTCCTAAAAGTACATTTTACTGCGTGTGGGTGGGTGGAAGCGACACGGAAGTTGCGAAGCAAGTATCTTAGGGAAATGGTGAAGTGTCGCCAATTATGTGAACGAAGAGGAAGTATTGACAAAAAATAAAGATATACTCATAATATTTTCTTCCAACGGCCGCCAGCGAGTATTGGTAACTCCATAAAGGCAAAATATTGGCAGTAAGTCCCAAATCGGGAACCTATGATGTGCCGTAAAAGGTCCAGGAAGCGGAACCACCTTTGAGCAATGGGCTAAAGGAGGTGAACTATGACATTGGAGAGGTGGAGACCATCGTGGGGATTGACGACGTGGAGACCACTTAGAGAGCTGGAGGAGATGGAGCGGCGTTTCGAGGACATCTTCGGCCGCTCAATAATGCCTGCATTGTGGCGGAGGCTGCAAACAGAGGGGAAGGCCTGGGCACCGGCCATAGAGGTATTTGAAGAAGAAGATAGGTATGTGGTGAAAGCTGAACTCCCGGGAACGAAGCAAGAGGATATAGATGTCTCGATCATTGGCGACACGTTGACTATTAGGGGAGAGAAGAAGGCTGAGGTCGAGGTCAAAGAAGAAAACTACATCTGCTGTGAGAGTTCATATGGCAGCTTCCACCGCTCGATAGCTCTCCCGTCTAACATAGATCCCCAAAAGATTGAGGCCAATTTTGAGGATGGAGTGTTGGAAATTAACCTACCGAAAGCCGTCGAGGTGAAGGCGAAAAAGGTTTCAGTCTCAGCAAAGAAGAAAGGGACAACCGGTGGTAAGAAGGCTACCAGTGGCCTTAAGACCACCAGTAGCAAGAAGACGGAGAAAGCCAGTAAGTAGCTCATTGATTCTCAATATTTCCGCTTCCCGGCATTCTCGTTGGGGTGATGCGCCTTGGCACAAGGTAAGAGGCAATCAAGGTCGAACGACGTGAAGAACTGCTGCAATTCAGATTGCTATCAAGCCAGATGGAGAGAAGCAGCATTCAGTAGTACTGGCAATAGGAAGAAATCGAGCCATCTTGACAAAATAAGAAATATAATGAATAATTAGTAATAGTTATCGTTACGATGTTATCTAAAGAAGCTTCAGTAACTGTGCATCTTGTATGAGGGAACATGAAAATAGCGCATGCTGGAGGTGATAGATGAATCTTAAGACTTTGCATAAGTTGTGTTATGGATTGTATGTGGTCAGCTCTAGGCAGGGAGATAGGATAAATGGGCAAATCGCCAACACCGTATTTCAAATCACTTCTGATCCACCCACCATAGCCGTAAGCATCAATAAAAGTAATCTAACCCACGAGTATATCAAGGAAAGCAGGGTATTCACGGTGTCTGTCCTTTCCCAAGATACACCCCTCTCCTTTATCGGTCACTTTGGCTTCATGTCAGGCCGAGATATAGATAAGTTCGACGGCATAAATTATGAGATAGGTGAGACTAAATGCCCAGTGGTAACTGACAATACCCTGGCTTGTCTGGAGGCAAAGGTAATACGAGAGCTAGATATGGGCACTCACACTGTTTTTATAGCAGAGCTTATAGCGGCAGATATCATTAAGGAAGGCGAGCCTATGACCTATGCCTACTATCATCAGGTCAAGCGAGGCACTACTCCCAAGACCGCCCCGAGCTATATCGAAGAGAAGAAGGAAGTAACATCGAAAATGGCAAACTATCAATGCACTGTTTGTGGCTACATTTATGACCCTGAGTTGGGAGACCCTGATGGCGGCATAGCACCGGGCACGTCTTTTGAAGAGATACCCGATGACTGGGTATGTCCAGTATGTGAGGCTGCAAAGAGTGATTTCGAAAGGATAGATTAGGATGAAACCGAGAGAAATAAGACCTGGAGTCTATTGGGTGGGAGCAACCGACTGGGACAGACGGCTATTTGACTCACTTATACCACTTCCCGATGGAACGAGTTATAACTCATATTTAGTCAAAGGTAGCCAGAAGACGGCTCTCGTTGACACAGTAGACCCCAGTATGCAGAATGCCCTGACGAACAATCTGAACCAGCTTGGCATTGGAAATATCGATTATCTTATCGCCAATCACGCTGAACAGGACCATTCGGGCGCCATTCCCCTAGTCCTCGAAAAATACCCTGGTGCAGAAGTCGTTGCCACACCCAGATGTAAAGGGATGCTTATAGACCTGTTCATGATTCCAGAGGAGAAGTTCGTAACGGTCAATGATAAAGACACCATCTCGCTGGGAGATAGAACCCTGGAGTTTATCCATGCCCCCTGGGTTCATTGGCCAGAGACAATGCTTACCTACTTGAGAGAAGACAGAATACTCTTCACCTGTGATTTCTTCGGCTCCCATTTAGCTACAACTGATTTGTACGTCACTGATGAAGGGCAAGTGTATGAGGCAGCCAAAAGGTATTATGGGGAAATCATGATGCCCTTCAGAACGAATATCCAGAAGAACTTGGAGAGAATAAGAGAATATGCAATCGATATCATCGCTCCTAGCCACGGCCCTATGTACGACAGGCCAGAGTTCATCACCAAAGCATATCAAAGCTGGGCCTTCGGCGAGCCAAGTAACACCGTTGTATTACCATATGTTTCGATGCACGACAGCACCCGTAGTATGGTTGAGTACCTTGTGGAAGCCTTGGCCCAAAGGGGCGTCACGGTGAGACAATTCGATCTCACAGTGACTGACATTGGAAAACTTGCCATGTCATTGGTGGATGCGGCGACAGTTGTTCTGGGTACGCCTACGGTCCTAGCCGGTGCGCACCCGAATGTTGCCTACGCTGCATTTCTAGCCAATGCTCTAAGGCCTAATCTGAAATTCGCCTCTATCATTGGCTCCTACGGCTGGGGAGGAAAGGCTGTGGAACAACTGGCTGGAATGATTCCAAGCTTGAAGGTAGAGCTATTGGAGCCGGTGATCACTAAGGGATTGCCAAAGGAAGCTGATTTTAGGGCCCTGGACAGCCTGGCTGAAACTATTGCCCAAAAGCACAAAGAGCACAAATTCGCTTAGCTGCAGTCTTGACCGAAGCATGGAAGGGGTATTGGAATCGAGCATGAAAGAATCGGAAACAGGAGATTCGATAAACCCATATAATTAGTGAGGTTAGGGAAATAAAATTCGGGGACATTCTGAAAAGTCCAGAGGCTGAAGGGAAGGAGAAGCATGTCCCGGTGATTGAGGTAGGCAAGGGTAAAGGTGAAAGTGGGGCTGACATAGTCCACGTAATAGTAGGTAAGGAGGTTCCTCACCCCAACACAACAGAACATCATATCGCATGGATAGAGGTCTTCGGTGTGAAAAAGGATGGCCAGGTTATTGACCCGGGGAGGTCTGCTTTTGCACCAGGCTACACCATTCCCAACATAAGGTTTCAGGTACCGGTGGCGGAATTCAAATACTTTTGCGCTCTGGCCTGCTGTAATATACAAGGAGTATGGGAAAACTGCCTGGAGATCTAGATAGGAGGTGAATAAGCCAAATACATGGCTAAAAGGAGAGCAGAGGACCAAAGAAAGGAGGAGAAAAATGGAACAATTACAGGGACAGGAGGCTAGACTTCCACGGATAGGCGAGGCAGCGCCGGATTTTAAAGCAGTGACCACGCATGGAGTACTTAAGCTCGAGGACTTCAAGGGACAGTGGTTGATTCTGTTTTCGCACCCGGCAGACTTCACTCCGGTATGCACTACCGAATTCATTGCCTTCGCCGAAATCTATCCAGAATTACAGAAGCGCGGAGTGGACCTTCTTGGTTTGAGCGTTGACAGTGTCTCCTCACACATCGCCTGGGTGCGGAATGTCGAGGAGAAAATGGGGATAAAGATACCATTTCCTGTTATCGCTGACCTCAGCAAAGAAGTTTCGCTCGCCTACGGTATGATTCACCCTGGTCAGAGCAAGACAGAGACAGTCCGGTGTGTGTTTATAATCGACGACAAACAGACCATCCGCACAATACTCTATTATCCGCTGACCACCGGCAGGAACATGGATGAAATACTGCGAATTGTGGATGCACTGCAAACGACAGACAAAAATGCGGTAGCTACTCCAGCTAATTGGAGACCGGGTGATATGGTGGTGGTTCCTCCACCCAACACACAGGAGATGGCAGAGGAGAGAGTCAAGCAAGGTTACGAGTGTGTGGATTGGTATCTTTGCAAGAAGAAGCTTTAGAGATGTGCAGTTAAGGAGAAGAATATGGCATGCGTAAGCCCGGATGGTAAGCCAACTGAGTCAGGCACCAAGATGCTCCGCGCTCTTAAGTCAGGACTGGGATCTCCTGAAGATATTGCCAAAGATGCTGGATTACCATTGTTCAGAGTTAGGAGCGGTCTTCGGGAGCTTGCTGAAGCTGGCTTAGCCAACCAGAAGGATGATAGATATGAGCTTACCGAAAAGGGAGCTGAGCTAATAGGGTAGTGCCTAGTATTGGACTTTACATAAGCAACATACCTTGTACACTAGCTGTGACGGACAATTCCATGGTAAGCTTGCAGTCAGATATGTCATTAGATGGACGATAGGGAAATTGCTGAGATACGGAGGTAGCAGTGGACACAGATGAAATCATTGCCTTACTAAACCATGACCTTGAGGGCGAGCATGGTGCCATCATTCAGTACCTGACCCACGCCTATGCTATGGGGGAGGGAGAGATGGCCTGTGAAATGGAGGCTATCGCTAGAGAGGAAATGCGACACTTAGACTGGCTAGCCGAAGCGATAGTTGAGCTGGGTGGCATCCCCAGCTTGAAGCGGGGTATGATGCGTATGGAAGGCAAGTCGGTGGCTGACTGGATGAGAAATGGCGTGCTGCTGGAAGAAGACGCTATGAATCCATACAAAGAGCACATTAACCTGATTAACGATCCAAAAATCAAGCGACTATTACAGCGTATCTTGTCTGATGAAGAAGCACACCACAGTAAGTTCAAGCACTTCGTGGAAAAGGCGAAGAAGGAGGGGGCCAAGGATGTGAGGGGCAGTAAAAAGAACAGGGTGACCCAGGTTCTCAACTGGGGTATTGAACATGAATACACCGTCATCCTTCAGTATCTACTTCATTCCTACACATCGCCAAATAAGGAAGTTAAGCGGCAAATGGAGGATCAGGCTATCAACGAGATGCAGCATCTGGGCTGGCTGGCGGAGGAGCTGGTTGACGCCGGTGGTAATCCTAGAATCGAGCACCTTGAGGTTGACCAATCGGCAAAGACAGCCGATATGCTTCGGGCAGATATCAGGATCGAGCGAGAGGTAGCTGCCGAATATGACCGCGCCGCCAAGGAGATTGAAGAGCCTGATCTAGAAAAGCTTCTCATAAGGATTAGAGACCATGAATTATATCACGCCGATGTATTTAGCGACTTGCTTAGGGAGGAAGAAGGGCAAGGATAAGCAAGCTATGCCGCCACATATGGCGCAGCCGATGGTGACTAAGACTACAGCATATTAGTGGCGGTGATTTGAGTTTATAGATATGGCTGTTGAGGTGGAGTTTCTGAAGTCTATCCCCTATTTCTCTGGGGTTGGCTTTGGCGAGCTTGATTCAATCAGGGAATTTATCTTTGAGAAAACGGCTGAGAGAGGTGCGATGATCCTGATTGAGGGACAGCCCGCTGAGGTGCTGTACTTTGTTGTTTCCGGCGTGGTGAAGGTATTCAAGACATCGGCTGATGGCAAAGAGCAGATACTCAGCCTCATACGTCCAGGAGAATCATTCAACGATGTCGCCGTCTTTGACGGAGGATCAAATCCGGCCAGTGCACAGGCCATGGGGCCAGTGGTCCTCTATGGGATAAGTAAAAGCGATATAGAAGTTATATTGTGCGATTATCCAAAGGTGGCTCTTAATGTCAACAAAGTCCTGGCTAGCCAGGTGCGTCAGCTTGGGTCACTGGTCGAGGACTTGTCCTTCAAGCACGTTACTGGCAGGGTTGCCAAGATACTCCTGGAGAACGCTGGTGACGGAGCAGGCCCCAGGCCACGTCTTACGCAGCAAGAGATGGCTGCTATGGCGGGCACTGTCCGCGAGGTAGTGGGCAGGGCACTCAAGGCTTTGGAGGATGAAGGAGCGATCAGGTTGGATCGCCACCGCATCGTAATTACCAATAAGGAAGCGCTCGAAGAAATGGTGGGGACGCACCAATGAGACAAAGGTCGCAGTCAGCTAGTCGGCTCTGGTGTTAACATGATTACCGATGGGGATGAATAGCAATGATTGAAATGCCTATCATAGACCTGGATAAGTGTAATGGCTGCGGTTTGTGCGTTAGTGTATGCCTGTGCGGTGCTTTGGTGATGGTTGATAAGGTTGTCACCATTGTAGAAACTAAAGACTGCGAGTGGTGCACTAAGTGGTGCAATCAGTGCGAGGCCGTTTGCCCAACCGGAGCCATATGTTGCCCCTTTGAGATAGTTGTCGAGGGGTGATAGCGATCTCTACGCCTTCCTTTCCCCTATCTTGGCTAGATTAATGTCAGTTTAATTCCCCTGCAGCATATTCCCTTCATTGCGTCCTACCTTAGACAACTGCTAGTTCTTATATATCTCATGCGTACTGCTGGTTCTTTTNCAAACNATTGCCAGCTGGCTATCAAGACCTGTAATACGGGCAAAATGACTTCTATGGTCAGCTACCTCCATGTCGCACCTTCCATAATCCCTCTTGTATAGCCAAAGTCAATCTTGTCCCAACTAGCATCTTTCGTTCATTGTGCCCCCAATGAGATAAAAGTCGCATACAGAGGTTATCTTTTGTCCTAGTATAGTTTTAGCTATTAGTCAGGTGGTGCGTGATGATAAACAGAACTAAGACCAAGCCTAAAGAAAAGAGAAGTAAAAAGGGCAAGTGCCAACACCACTGGATAATAGAGACACCTTCGGGGCCTGTAAGTAGAGGTGTATGCAAGTACTGTGGTGCGACGAAGGAATTCCTGAATTACTGGCAGGATTATACGTGGGAACGGGATACGTCAAAAGTTCTTGAACTTCCTGTGGTACCGCATATTAGTCATGACCAGTTGGACGAATGTTAAGGCGAGACGAGAGTAGAACCGGAGGGAGGCAAGGTTAAGGCCGTGCTGCACCAAGGATATAAGCTCAATGATACAGTGCTACGCCCAGCGAAAGTAGTTGTATTTAATGGGAATTAAGAAGTGAGCCCATCGGCAATCAAGAATGTAACCTAAGAACATAAGAAAGAAGGAGGAATAGGAAATGGCTAAGGTATTGGGAATAGACCTGGGAACCACCAACTCTTGCATGGCAGTGATGGAAGCTGGGGAGCCGGTGGTCCTAGAAAACAGCGAGGGAGGTCGGGTTACCCCCTCGGTAGCTGCAGTAAATATAAAAAACGACGAGCGATATATAGGACAGGCTGCCAAACGCCAGGCGGTGACTAACCCGGAGAACACAATTTTCT
>JGI10211J14876_10000583_pt1 | contig 15775 bp, 15 predicted proteins | sample Etolagsediment_FD_14876 | JGI IMG/M metagenome (IMG submission 14876)
TCCAACAACCAAAAAAAGGTCGCTTTTTCGAGAATGCTCAAAAGAAAGCCTTAGATCTTTTTCAGGAAGGGACTGCCCAAAATTGACTACACTTGAGACCATTTTTCCTCCACACTGGCACATAGTCATACCATTGGACTTGTTAACTTTTTTATCGCATCTCGTGCACCGAAGCTTGGTCATATTCCCATGAAGCTCAGCCAGTAAATCAGGATTTATCCCTGATTTTAAATGGAGATTATCTACATTTTGAGAGATACAAAATTTTAATTTACCCATTTTTTGGAGATCAACAATAGCAATGTGGCCGCTATTTGGTTCAACTGAATCCCAAGAGCGGTTGAAAGGTTTTGGAGCAAGTCCTTTATCTCTGCGAGTCCATAGCCCGTCAGGACCTCTGAAATCAGGAAGCCCTGATTCAGTACTAATTCCAGCCCCAGTAAAGACAACGAGATGTCTGGATTCATATAGCAATTCAGCAAGGGTTTGAATTTTTATTTCAAAATCTTCTTTCATGACGTATATCCTTTCCCGTGATTCCTGAAATTAAAACAAATATATGAAAAATAGATAGTAAGCGGGATAAAATATCGAGGATTGTCTGCGTAGAGACAATGTGCGCAGGTACCATTTATCAGATGGATTGGGTAAGTATGGAACAATTTTCCATGGGGATTGATTTAAAGGATTGATGTGGGCTCTTCAGACAAAATATTTTATCTGGTGACTCCAAATGCTCAAACATGAAAGATCTATTCACTGTTTTGCATAATGGGTTCTGCTTGCTTTCCCTGCATAACTCGTGTACCTGGTTTGATATCTTGTGTAAGCCATAGATTGCCACCAATAATTGATCTCTTTCCAATGCGAACACGACCCAAAATAGTTGTTCCTGAGTAGATGATGACATCGTCTTCTACGATGGGATGACGAGGGATTCCTTTCACAAGTGCTCCAGAATCGTCTTTAGGGAAGCTTTTTGCTCCCAGAGTGACACCTTGGTACAAACGAACATTCCGACCGATAATACAGGTTTCTCCTATAACTGTACCTGTTCCATGATCAATGAAGAAGTGTTCACTTATTGTTGTACCCGGGTGAATATCAATGCCCGTTTGTGAATGAGCCATTTCGGTTATGATCCTAGGAATGATGTCTACATCAAGAAGATGAAGCTCATGGGCAATACGATAGTTGGTTACAGCCTTTATGCTTGGATAGCAGAAAATGGTCTCGCCAGGACTATGAGCAGCTGGATCACCTTCATAGGCAGCAGTCACATCAGTGGCTAACAAGCTGCGGATTGCTGGTAGCCGAGAAATAAATTTGCGGGCCAAGTCTCGAGACCGGTCTTCACATTCTAGACATGCTTCCCTCTCATCGATTTCACATGAAAAACAAAATCCACGTTTAATCTGCTCGGAAAGCAGCCTCTGTACCTTGTCTAAATTCGATCCTATTGAATATGGCATGGTTTCAGGTGTCATATCGGGATCGCTGAAATAGCCTGGAAAGAGTACCGCCTTGAGGAGCTCAACGATCTCTGCGAGAATCTCGATGGATGGCATTGCAGCTTCGAGTGAAGATTTATGATAGACCGAATCATAGGAATCAGAGCGGCATAGTTCGCCAACCACACGTGTGATGATATTTTTTCTTTGAGATATGCCATTATCCGATCCTTTACTCATGGGTAGGACTCCTCGATGGTGTATGCAAAAATAGAAGTTTTGTTATTTACAGTTAAACCTTCAATGCAATTTTCAAGTATAGCAGACTATTCCTCAAATAGTTCGGTACTCAGGTATCGCTCACCTGTATCGCAGACAATGAAGACGATCAGTTTCCCAGTGTTTTCTTTTCGTCTGCCAACCTCCAATGCCGCATGTGCGATTGCTCCTGAAGAGATCCCGCAGAGTATCCCTTCCTCCTTTATAAGTCTTCTGGCCATGGCAAAGGCCTGTTCATTTGAGACAGGAAACACTTCGTCGATAAGGTTTCGTTGAAGGACATGGGGAACAAACCCAGCGCCGATGCCTTGAATTTTGTGCGGCCCTGCTGTGCCACCGGAGAGTACTGGTGAATCTTGCGGTTCAACCGCCACCGCCTGGAATCCTGCTCTGCGTTCTTTCAAAATCCGAGCAACACCTGTAATAGTTCCACCAGTGCCGACACCGGATACGAAAATATCTATTGCGCCATCAGTATCTTTCCATATCTCTTCAGCAGTCGTGCGTGCATGAATATCTGGATTAGCGGGATTTTTAAATTGTTGTGGAAAATATCTATTGCGCCATCAGTATCTTTCCATATCTCTTCAGCAGTCGTGCGTGCATGAATATCTGGATTAGCGGGATTTTTAAACTGTTGTGGTATAAAGGATTTTTTTGAGTGCGCAGCTAGTTCCTCCGCCTTAGCAATTGCCCCGGGCATACCCTTGGAGGCAGGTGTGAGAACAAGTTCAGCGCCGAAGCCCTTGAGCACTTTTCGCCTCTCAACACTCATACTTTCTGGCATAGTCAGAATGAGTTTGTATCCGCGAACCGCACATACAAAGGCAAGAGCGATTCCGGTATTGCCGCTGGTGGGCTCAATAATAACGGTATTTTTGTCAATTTTCCCCTCCTTTTCTGCCTGAAGGATCATATTGAACCCTATTCGATCCTTGACCGAACTACATGGATTATAAGATTCCAGTTTTCCCACAACAGTGGCACCACATCCCTTGCTGACCTTATTAAGTTTTACCAGAGGTGTTTTTCCAACTAAATCAAGCATAGTAGCGGCAATATTCATGGCATACTTCCTCCTTATTTTTTACCATCTAGATAGGTTAGGAAAAACTTTTATTGTTTAATACTGATTAAATCGAGCCCTTTGCATAACTAATATTTCATTAAAGACGATGGGCTTTTCTTCAGTTCCAAGGCTCTCGGATTGGTCTTTTCAGCAACGTATTTATGGGGGAGTTTTGCCCCCTCCGCATTGCCCCGATAGATCGGGGCCTGTGGGTTCCCCCATTGATACATTGCGAAAAGACAGCACCCTTCTACCAGTCACTTCAAAAAAGTCAATCGTCTTTCATACGATGACAAAGATTGTCAGGTTTTGTAAAGGTCTCAAATCGTAAAAAGTCTTTTGTGAGCGATTTTGGTCATTTTTGGAAAAAGATTCATGAAATGCTTCACTCAATTCCAAAAATTAGAACCAAGGAGCTGGAAAGGAGCATGTGTATGTCTTTTTTTGTCAAATGCCCAAAACAAAGGCCCGTTCAGGGTCGTTTCAAAAAGGTGCAGATGCACGGAGCAATAGAAGACAAGGGCGCGTTGCTTTGCACCATTTTGAAACGGCCCACTACTGTGAATTTATAGGGCATTACAAAAAAAGACATACACATGCTCCTTTCATGAATCCCAAAATGGGCATCATGAGCAAGTAAAAGGACTTTTTGCGAGAGCATCAACATTACACCTGACAGAAATGTTTTTGTTTATAGGTCTCTAAGAGTTGTGTTACTTCTTCCTGACACTCTCCACATCCAGTTCCCACCTTGGTGATTTCTTGTAGTTCATAAAATGTTCTGGCACCCTCGAGCACGGCATGTTCAATTTCTTGATCCGTTACGTTCATGCATTTACAGACGACACGTTCCTCTTCTTTTTTAACCTTGTCTTCCATTCCATTGCGCAGGTAATAGTCGTTTATGGCCATGCGCAAAGCCTTATCTCCCAATACTGAACAATGTATTTTGTGGTCTGGCAATCCACCAAGTTCTTTATTTATATCCTTTGCGGAAAGATTAAATGCATCTTCGAGCTTCATACCTTTGACCATTTCAGAGAGAGCAGAGGTGCTTGCGATTGCACTCGCACAGCCAAAGGTTTTCCATTTACAGTCGGCAATGATCGCCTTCTTTTTATCGACTTTGATAACAACTATCATTTCGTCACCGCATTTCACATTCCCGGCAACACCCTTCCCATCGTCTTGATAGCTTTCTTCATCTATAAGGATATTTTTGGGATTCATAAAATGTTCTTTTACCTTATCTGTATATGTCCAGCCTACCTCTGTCATGCCTGTCTCCTTTTATACACTGTTGACATGTCTCTGATTTTTTCAATCACTGAAGGAAGCACGTCAATCATATACTCCACTTCATCCATTGTATTTTCTCGCCCCATGCTGATACGTATTGAACCGTGAGCACATTCGGCGGGCAGCCCTGTTGCGAGTATTACGTGTGAAGGATCAAGGGAACCCGATGCGCACGCAGAGCCAGTTGACACGGCGATGCCTTCCAAATCAAGGTATAGGATAATTGCCTCACCTTCTGCGCCGTCAAAGGAGGCATTTAAGGTGCCCGGAAGACAGTCTGTAGGGTGCCCTATAAATTGCACATCAGGAATTCTCTCATCTATGCCCTTTCTTAACGTTGCCTTCAGTTCAAGCAGGCGCTTTTCTTCAGCTTCCATTTCCTGTGAGCGCATCTCAATCGCCTTTCCAAGGCCGACAATACCAAGGGTATTTTCTGTTCCGGCACGCCTGCCTCTTTCCTGGTGTCCACCACGAATCAAAGGGCAAAAGGGTGCCCCTTTCCTTACATACAAGGCACCAATTCCCTTAGGTCCGTACATTTTGTGCCCGGAAAGTGTTAAAAAATCTACTCCTAAATCTTGTACCATTACCGGGATCTTACCCACTGCCTGTACTGCATCTGTGTGAAACAATGCTCCGCGCTGATGAACAACCTCGGCAATTGTCTTGATATCTTGTATGGTACCAATTTCATTGTTTGCCATCATCACCGAAACGAGCCCTGTAGTATCAGTTATTACGTCCTTTAGTTGCTCGATATCGATTTTTCCGTGCATATCGACGTCAAGATATGAAACATCTACCCCTTTTTCTTTAAGGCACTTTGATGTTTCGAGAACACAGGGATGTTCAATAGTGGTTGTTACAATTTTATTAAGGCCTTCCCGATGATATGCGCACCCTATACGCCCGCAAGTGAGTGCATTTAAGATCGTGTTATTTGCCTCTGATCCACTTCCAACAAACATCACCTCTTCAGGAGATGCACCGATGAATGAGGCGACCTTTTCACGTGCTGCATCAACAAGCTGTCTGGCCTCTCTACCTGGCCCATGAAGGCTTGAAGGATTGCCGAATACTCCTATGGCGTCAATCATCGCCTTTTTTACTTCAGGGTGAATAGGTGTTGTTGCATTATTGTCCATATACATAATTTTTTCTGGCATTATTTCCTCCTCACTTCGGTTTGTCGGGTTTATTTCCCTGGAGAACGAATGAGCGAGTTGATCGATTAGCTCTATCGAAAACTTTTTTATCTAAGCCATGACAATTCTTTATACCTATCATCAATAATAAGCATTTTACTATTTAATTCAACTCGGAAATTATTTTACTCTATCCAACAATTTTACATTTTGCCATAGATATTAGCAAGTACACAAATATATGTTATGGGATAAGCAGATATTGCTCGCGATGCAGTACATAGGTTATAGTGTTTTGTGAAACCTATAAAATGGATAGAGATGAGAGCCGTTCATGAATGATGATAGAAAGTACACCACTCGAGAAATAAAAAAATTTCGAAGGATCGTTTACGATTATTATCAGAATTTCGGGCGTGACCTACCATGGCGTAGCACTGATAATCCATACGAAATTCTTGTTTCTGAAATCATGCTCCAACAAACGCAGGCCTCACGGGTTGTTGAAAGGTATGTGAAATTCATAAGAACATTTCCCGATATTACATCACTTGCTGAGGCCACATTACGTGATGTTCTCACAGTATGGCAGGGTCTGGGGTATAATCGCCGTGCACTTTCATTAAAGGGGCTCGCCGAGATAGTAAATGCTACATATGGTGGTTATATTCCTTCAGATGTATCATTACTTATGCAATTGCCAGGGATTGGAAATGCTACGGCCAATGCAGTCTGTGCGTTTGCCTTTAATCAACCCGTTGTATTTATCGAAACCAATGTTCGTACGGTATATATTTATCATTTTTTCAGTAGAAAAGATATCATAAAGGATAGTGAAATAAGACCACTTGTTGAAAGAACACTTGATTACGATAACCCAAGACGTTGGTATAATGCTTTAATGGATTATGGGGTTGCATTAAAAAAGTATTGTTCCAATCCTGGGAAGAAAAGTGCTCATCACAAGAAACAGCCCCCATTTAAGGGTTCGGCACGGCAGGTAAGGGGTGCTATTTTAAGGGCATTGATTACAAAGCCAAGGCAAACATTTCACGAATTAATTAAGGCCGTTGGTTTTGATCCAAATGCAGTCAAAAAAAACATTAAATCGTTGGAAAAAGAAGGCCTTGTTGTAAATAGAGGGAGATATATTTCCATTCCGTAAATAGATTAAAACCCACAACCTGTTTTTGTAGAAGATGGCATGCGAGAGAACAGAGATGTTTCGAAATGTTGAACATTAAGAATTGATGTTCTCGTAAAAAGTCTTTTACTCGCTCATGATGCCAATTTTGGGATTCATGAAATGCTTCGCTAATCGCCAAAAACTCAGCTTGAGGTCATGAGAAGGAGCATGTGTATGTCTTTTTTTGTAATGCCCTCTACATTCACAATAGTGGGCCGTTTCAAAATGGTGCAACGCACCATGCCTGTGTCTTCTATTGCTCCGTACATGTGCACCTTTTTGAAACGCCCCTGAACGAGCCTTTGCTTTAGTTATTTGACAAAAAAAGACATACGCATGCTCCTCAAACAGTTTGGCAATTTTTATCCGCCTAAGGTGGATTAACGCCCAGTATTTTATGAATCACTTACTAAAAGTGGACAAAATCGCTCGCAAAAGACTTTTTACGAGTGAGTCAAAAATTGAATGGCTTACAGATGATTTCTTTGACTTTCATGTCAAAGAAATTTTGAGTATGTGCTGGTTTCAGTAGGAGTGCTGTATCTACTCCGGTTGCTGTTCCACCAATAGAGATAACATCTTCATCTGTTCTGATTAGCCCAGCATCTGCGGCCATTAAAGCCATCTCAATGGCAACTTTCGTTCCATGCCCAAATGTTCGCAAGGTATATGCAATGACCTCATCAATTTGATAGGTACCAGTTTTATTCCTAAATGCCCTTCCTACGCCACCAAACGCGTGTTGGGCTGTTAAAACAATAGCACCTTTTTCATGAAGGAGTTTTCTATCTTTTTCTGCAAGTTCTTGATGATCTGGTTTCCTAAAACCTGTTACATGTGTTACAATTATGAGAGAAAAATTATTACCGAATAGATCAAGGGCCTTGAAGGCGGTTTTTCCGCTACAGCTTGAGACCAATACCTTATTTATTTTTAATAGAGTGGCCCTTGCAAAAGCAGCTTCAAGGGTTGCCTCCGTGTTTTTCGGGCCAGGATTTGGAAAATAGCGGCAGTTTATGACCTCAAAGGAAGTATCCTTTCTTAATTCCTTTGATTCTCTTTGCTTCTCCATTTTACCTTCCTTTCCTAAAAGAGATTTCACGGCCTCCTGACCTTGTTTTTGTAAGAGATGATTTATATTTTTAAACTCCGTTGGTAAAGTTGCAATATGAGCCTTTGGAAGGATTTCAAGGATCTTTTTTGCAGCCAACACGCTCCCTTTACTATTTTTAAAGCAGATTGTTGTGTGTATATCGGAAAATAGTTGTAAATGTTTGAACCCGGACATGAGAGGAATGGAAACACCTCCCAGATCTGTGCTTAATAGGTCAAGAATGCTCGATGTAATAATTACATCCCTAAAATTTCTCTGAAGGTTGAAAAGCCCTGTTTCAAGATCACTGTCTTCATGAAAGTATTCGTGGCCTTCTTTTACTATGTGACCATTTATTTCGAGGGACTCTATTGCCAGATACTGAATGCCTACAATCAGAAAACCACGTGCTAAAGGAAAGGCAAGCGCCTTTCTCTCTTTGGAGTAACCGATTATTTTCCTTGGGAGAAGTTCATTATAAATAATCGCTTTATCTATCTTTTTTTTATCATGCAAATAATGAATGGCCTTTTCTTCAACGTCTTTGTTTTGAAGCATTGTATAAAAAAGTTGATCAAAGTTTTTTTTGACTTTGATGTTATTTTTTTCCATCATATTTTTCCTTAATTATACTGAAATATTACTCACCAATTATTTTTACCAACACCCTTTTACGCCTTCGGCCATCAAATTCACCATAGAATATCTGCTCCCACGGCCCAAAGTCCATTTTACTGTTCGTTACTGCAACAACAACCTCTCTTCCCATAATCTGTCTTTTCATATGGGCATCTGCATTATCCTCACCAACATTATGTCTATAGTGGCTGACAGGCTTATGGGGAGCAATTTTCTCTAACCATTTATCATAGTCGTGATGGAGTCCAGGTTCATCATCATTTATGAATACACTGGCTGTTATATGCATGGCGTTGCAGAGAATAAAACCTTCCTTAATGCTGCTTTCTTTAAGGCACTCCTTTACCTGGGGGGTGATGTTAACAAATGCTCGCCTTGTGGGCACCTCAAAGAAGAGTTCTTTTCTATAGCTTTTCATAGATCGCTCCTGTGTAATGTCACCGATATGTAAAATTCACTGTAATTCTAAATACATTATTTGCTTTTTTTACGAAAATGGTCCCTAAATTACTTTGTAAAATGAAGATAATAATAAACCCTTAAAGGGAAAAAATCTATGTTTTATTTTCCCTTGATTTCAGTGCAGAATGGTGATACATGCCTATCGCATGAAAAGAAAAGCCTTTTTTAAAGGAGTATGTAGAATACCTATGCGTGAATAGAGGTACAATCAATATGGTAAGCAGAGATAGTAATAGGCATTTGATCAAAGGGATGTTCATAAAAGATTATTAATAAAGGTGAAAAATAAAAAGATGTCAGCCGATTTCGGTAATGCAATGGATAAAATGCAGGCGTCTATTATAGAGGATGCCCGGAAAACATATTCAGAAAAGGTAATTGAAAGATGGCTTCGACCGACACGCATGGGAGAGCTGGAAACGCCTCAGGGGTACGGAGCGGTTAGAGGGCCGTGCGGGGATACCATAAAGATTTTCCTTAGGATTCATGATGGTCAGATCATTGATGCCAGGTTTGCTACTGGTGGGTGTGGGACGACCATTGCTGCAGGTTGTATGGCCTGTGAACTTGTGATAGGAAAAAACATTAAGGAAGCATTCAAAATAAATAAGGACATGATTTTAGAAAATTTAGGCGGCCTGCCAAAAGGAAGTACCCACTGCGCTCTTTTAGCATCGAATACTCTACAAGAGGCATTGACTGATTACCTTACATCCAAGGATGCTGTTCTCGCAAAAAGTACTTTTACTTGCTCATGATTCCCATTATGGGATTCATGAAATGCTGAGCGTTAATACGCCTCAGGCGGATAAAAATCGCAACACTGTATAAGGAACATGTGTATGTCTTTTTTTGTCAAATGCCCAAAACAAAGGCCCGTTCAGGGGCGTTTCAAAAAGGTGTAGATGTATGGCGCATTAGAAGACAAGGACATGGTGCTTTGCACCATTTTGAAACGGCCCATTACTGTGAATGTATAGGGCATTACAAAAAAAGATATACACATGTTCCTTTCCAGCTCCTTGATTCTAATTTTTGGAATTAAGCGAAGCATTTCATGAATCTTTTTCCAAAAGTGGCCACAATCTTTCGCAAAAGACTTTTTACGAGTTTGTCAAGGATGAATTCTGAGAGAGGTGTTAGGAAAAAACAGCAAGGAAATGGAAGGATATAGGGTTAAATATAACAATTCTGTCTTTTCAAGACAAAAGGTAGAGCTTGATGGTAAATATTTTAGTCATTGTCAGTTTAAGGATTGTATTATTGTTCTGGAGAAAGGGGAAACTACTGTTAACGGTTGTAGTTTTGAAAACTGTAAATTGCTCCTTAAAGGCAATGCCTATACTATTGGAAAAATAATACGGCTATTTACTGGGAAAAGCCCCTTAAAGGTGTTAGATTTCGATGAGCCATTATTTGAGAATCCCACGCCAAAAAAAGACTAAACACCTATTGTTTTTCTATATCGCAAGCAATTGTTATTGTTGTTATTATGATCTAATAAAGATAAATACTCAATGTTTCTGTAAGCCTTTTCTCTCGCACCTTCCAATGTTGCGTCCCCGGCGATTATATGCAGCACTCTTCCACCGTCTGTGACAAGGCCTCTTTCTGAATCCTCTCTTACGCCTGAAAAATAGATGGCGATTCCCTTCTCAATAGTATCCAATCCTGCTACCACATGGCCCTTCCCATAGCGGCCTGGATATCCTTTGTTCCAACCTTTGCTTGCCTTTGAGCGGCCTTCCATAGCAACGATATCTACATAGTGCTGGTTATTCCAGACAGGATGAATTTGATCCAAATTCCCTTCCCACACCGCCATAGCTATCTCGAAGAGATCCGTACTTAGTTTCCTTGAAAGCACTTCCCACTCAGGATCGCCATGTCGTACATTAATTTCAAAGATATCCAGTTGGTTGTAAGGATCAAGATTCAATCCGAAGTATAAAACACCTTTATAGTTCCATCCTAAACCTAAATCACCCCTGTTGTAAATTGCATCCACTGTGGGGTTTACAATCTCTTTTATAATCCTGTTTACAAGCCATGGGCTTACAAGTTTATGGGGTGCATAACATCCTGTACCGCCTGTATTGAGGTTTCCACCAAATGCAGCAATTGATTTCTCATCATTCTGGTCGAAGGCCTGTTTGTAGTCCTGAACAAACATCTTTAAAGGAAGCACATGTGCGCCATCCAGGTAGACGTAAAAGGAGATTTCAGTGCCATACTTTCTTTCTTCTATAACAACCGTATCGCCTGATTTTCCAAATATTTTTTCTACCATTATTTTGTAAATTGCATCCTCGGCTTGGATGACATTATCGCACCCTATAGCACCTTTTCCTGCTGCAAGGCCGTTTGCCTTTACAAAAACCTGATATCCAATATTCCTCACATATTTTTTTGCCTCTTCTGGGTTTTCAAAAATCCTATATTCTGGCTTACCTACCCCTATTTCCCTTAAGATATTATCGGTAAATGCTCTGTCGCTCTCTAATCTCACATATTCTCTCTTTGGACCAATGGTTCTTATTTCTTTTTCATTCAAGATATCAACCAAACCCTCCTCAAGAGGATTTTCTGAACCTACATCAACCAAATCAACGTTGTTTTCCACGCAAAATTTCGCTACCTCATTAAAATCTCTTATATCTTTACATTCTATCAATTTTCTTTTTCCCTTCAGGGTGTAAGGCACTCCAGCATTACCAGGAAAAAAATAGACCTTATCAACATGCTGACTGTCCCCATATTTATCAGCAAGTGAGTGATCTCTCCCTCCGGTGCCATATACGAGAACTTTCATGTTTTCCTCCTTAAACGGTGATAGTAAGACGTTGACATATCTGTGGGCAAGGGGTGGATGAAAAAGTTTGATTGGCAGAGTATATTGAGATTGTTAAAGCATGTCAACATTAATTGTATAGCTTCAGGATCGGTTTAGACTTGTCATTTTTTTATATTCTGTTATACTTTTGCAAATTTTTTTATTAGACAACAGCTACTCTTATTCACCAATTCTATTACAATGAAGATTGGAGTTATTTCAGATACTCACCTAAAAGAAGTGAATTCTCACCTTATTGCTATATTTTCGAACTATTTCTTCGATGCGGATATGATTATTCATACCGGGGATCTTATTTCTGAAGAAATAGTCGATTTTTTGAGCCAGAAGCCACTCCATATAGTTCATGGAAATATGGACAATTTTGATATAAAAAAGAAATTTCCTAAAAAAAAGATACTCGAGGTCCATGGTTTCCGTTTGGGATTAATACATGGATGGGGCTCCCCTTTTGGAATAGAAAAGAGGATACAATCAGAATTTGATGATGTCCATGCCATTATTTATGGCCATTCTCACAAGTCGGCCAACCATATTGATAATGGCGTTATTTTTTTTAATCCAGGCACTGCCAGTGGTTTCAGCATGAGTGGATCCCATTCGATTGGGATCTTGAATATAAATGACGAAATACATCCTACGATAATTAGAGTTTAAGGGTACCTGCTTAAAATTTAAGAAAGGACATAGGTATCTTTTTTTGTTATGCCCTTCGAATAGGGCGCCTTGCCATGTTGTTTCAAAATGGTTTATAGCAACTTGGCCTTAGAGTCATATGATCCGTCTCTATAAACCATTTTGAAACAACAATTAAGTTTAAACTATATTTAAAAGGGCATAAGCAAAAAAAATACCTATGTCCTAAAGAACTAGTAACTCTGAATCCACGAGATTTAGCGCAATTATGTTTGAGGTTACATGATGGAAATTCTTTGGGCGCCCTGGAGAATGGAATATGTAAGCTCCGATAATAAAGGGGAGTGCATATTTTGTCCAGGCGAAGACAGAAGTCACGATGATCAAAGGTTAATTTTATTTATTGGTAAATTAAGCATTATCTTGATGAACAAGTTTCCTTATATAAATGGACATCTTTTAATAGCCCCTTTGCGACACATTTCCACTTTGAATGCACTATCAGCGGAGGAAAAACTTGACCTCATCACACAGGTTGAAAAGTCTATTGGTGTTCTAAAAGAAGTGTTGAAACCGGAGGGTTTTAATATAGGCTTAAACCTGGGAAAGGCAGCAGGGGCCGGTGTTGAAGATCATATCCATTTTCATATTGTTCCTCGATGGGGAGGAGATACGAATTATATGACTGTATGTGGAGAAGTGAGGGTAATTCCAGAGCACATTCAGAAAACATATCAAAAATTGTTACCTTTTTTTGAATCGTTTAAGGCATGAATAAATATTGTTTAACATTGTAGGAGGATTTTATGAAACATATAAAGGCTTTGATAAGTATAGTATTGATGTTATTAGCCGTGGTACTTATTGTTGAAAATCTCACACAGTTGTCCCAGAAATTGACACTTAAAGTTGACCTCTATTTTTGGGGCTGGAAAACTGAACCAATGTCATTTTATTTTGTTATTATAATTGTCTTTCTACTTGGTATCCTCATAGCTGGTTTATACGGTATATTTGAGCGCTTTAAATTGAAGAAGAAAATAAAACTAATTTCCAAGGAGAAAAGAGAAAAAGACAAAGAGCTGAATTCTTTAAAAAACCTACCTATTGTTGAAAGTAAGATAGAAGATATGGAGTTGCCAGAAGAAGATCAGGGTTAGGATTTGATCATTGTTGAGAAATTGAGTTGTATTGAGTATGTGGGAAGAAATCAAAAATTTATTTTTTAGTAATCTTGATATTCAATTTGGCGTCTGGTTAATCATTGCCTTTGTATGTGGTTTTCTTATAGATAGTTTTATGAGATCAAGACGTGCTAAAAAGCTGAGAAAAAAACTGGACAGGGGAGATAAAGCTTTCTTTCAGGGCATTCAGCACATACTTTCCAATGAGCCAGATCAGGCCATCGAGCAGTTAACAAAGTCGGTGAAGATTAACTCAAATACTATCGAGACCTATGTCGCTTTGGGCCATCTTTATAGATCTAAGGGAGACATAGAGAGGGCTATAAGGATACGACAGGGAATAATTTTAAGACCTAATCTGGATAAAGAGGTAAGGTTGAGGGCAATCTTTGATCTGGGGCTAGATTACAGGAAGGGTGGATTTTTAAATCGTGCGATATCGGCATTTCAGGAAGTTCTTGAGGATGACCCAAACAATATAGAAGCCCTTGAGCAGATCGAACGAATTTACGAAGATATGTACGATTGGGAAAATGCCTTTAAAACGAGACAGTCTATCTCAAAACTCATAAGGGATGATCACCGACATATCCTTGCCCATCAAAAAACAGAGTTAGGGAAAATACAGGAAAAGAACGGTGATATAGTAAGTGCTGAGAGATCTTACAAAAAGGCTCTCTCTATCTATGATAAATGCGTTGACATCTATCTTCATTTGGGTGATCTCTATTTTAGTCAGCAGGAGCATAAAAAAGCCTTATCTACATGGAAGAGGGTAGTTGATGTGGCACCTCAGTTTACTTTTTTGGTCTATCAAAGGTTGGAAAAGACCTATTCAACGATGAAGAATCTAAAGGGCGTAGAGGATTTTTTACGAGAGTCTGCCCACAAAAATTCTGATGGCTTTATAAGTTTAGCCTTAGCCACGTATCTCTATAATAATGGGGAGACAGACTCTGCTTTGGATGAACTGAATCAGTCAATTAAATCGATCCCGTCATTTTTAAATGCGAGAAAATTTTTAGGGGAGATACTTTTAAAGGATGGCAGAAATAAAGAGGCTTTAGAGGCATATAAAGCTCTCCTTGCAATATTAGATTATCCCTATTTAAAGTTTCAATGTAGCAATTGTGGATACAGACCAGATGAGCTCGTGTGGAAGTGTCCACAGTGTTTAAAATGGGATTCTATAGATATCATAAATTCATCTTCTCATAACGTGTCTAATGGTAATGTGTCTTCTTAGATTTCTGCATTTCCCTTCTTTTATTTTAATACATTTCTACCATAGAGGTAAAAGGGTTCATATATGATACGCAGATTACTGTTTGAAAAACATGTGCTGATGTTTTTCTTTTTACCCCTGTTCCTTGTTCTTTTTTTCAATGTCTTTCATCGAGTTGCTATCGCAAAATCCAATTCTGCCAAAATTCTTTTACACAAGGCTGAGGCGTGCACAAAAAAACTTTATCAATCGAAAGCTAAAAAGGAATACCGACATAATTGGAAAAGATGCATCAAGAGGTATGAAAAGACTTATAAGGCATTTCCAAGAACAGATGAGGCAGCGCAGGCTCTATTCGCTGCTAGTAAGTTATGGACTAATCTCTACCGTTATTCAGGAAGGAATTATGATATAGACACAGCCATATCACTCTATCGAGAACTGGTAGAGAAATACAAGACCCATCGATTGGCTGATGATGCACAATACAGATTGGGATTGATTTTTTATAGGTATAAAAAGAATCCAAATCAGGCCTATGTTGAATTTTTAAAGGTAGAGATAAAGTTTCCAAATGGAGATGTAAAGGTCAAAGCATCCAAGATGATGGATAAGTTGGAACGTCTCTTAGGTAAAAAAAGATTCGCACAAGGAAGTGTCAAGAAGACTAAGTCCAAGAAAAATAAATTGATTGTGGTAAAGGATATTAGGCATTGGTCAACCCCAACATACACGAGAGTGGTTGTCGACTTGGAGAATCCAGTCAAATACAAGAAGCATCTGTTAAAGAAAGACAGGGATCTAAGGAAGCCAAGACGACTTTTTGTAGATCTACAAAATTCCTCCATTAGCAAGGAGATAGAAAGTTCTATCCCTATTAAAGATGGACTGTTAAGGAGGGCACGAGCTGCTCAACACGACAAAAAAACTGTCAGGGTTGTCCTCGATATTGATAATATGGAAGGATATAGGATCTTTCACCTTTATGATCCCTTTCGGATTGTGGTTGATGTGCAAGGCAAGGAGGGGAAGGCAAAGCCAATAAAAACAGTAGTTGCTCAAAGGTCTCAGAAAGAAAAAGCAACAAAGGAAGGCAAAAAAGAAGGCATATCTTTAGCTAAACAGTTAGGTTTAGGAGTAAAGAAGATTGTAATTGATGCAGGCCATGGTGGAAAAGATCCGGGTGCTATTGGAAGAAATGGCCTAAGAGAAAAAGATGTTGTACTTAAACTTGCAAATTTAGTGGCAGAAAG
>JGI10211J14876_10000584_pt1 | contig 15772 bp, 23 predicted proteins | sample Etolagsediment_FD_14876 | JGI IMG/M metagenome (IMG submission 14876)
AAATCCCAATTTTGACTTATAGGTGCTGTTAATTTATTACCTGATGAGTTTATTAAAAATGTTGTTGCGCTGCAATCATTTATTTTTACATAAGCCTCATTAGGCAATGGATTGTTTGGATCTATACCTTGAAAAAGATATTTTTCTATTTTTCTTCCATCAGTTGCTGTATAATATCTGCCTTTTGATATATTCATAAAAAGATCATAACTATTTACATTAAATCCACCTACACTCCTTAAACGTTGGTTTCCCATTGGTCCAATTAATGTTTTTACTGGTGTATTACTTGTTATTGATTTATTACCATTATTTGCGAATCCATTAGTTGTTGATACTAAATATAAATTTTCTGCTTTTTTTCTATTTATATAGTCATTTGCCGAGCTTATCTTATTTGCACTACGAGAAAAAGTACGAACATTATAATTTGACATATATAGTAATATCTTATTTTATTCTTAAAATTCTAAGGAAATTGGGCAATGGTCTGATCCATAAACATTACTTAATATATTACAACTTTTTGGTGTAATATCTCTTGTTGTAATGAAGTAATCTATTCTCCATCCTAAATTATTCTCTCTTATTTTTGGATTTAATTGACACCAATATGTATACTGATCTTCTAGTTTTGGATTTAGTTCTCTAAATACATCTATATAGCCTTCATCTAAATATTCCTGAAACTGTTTGCGTTCAATATCTAAAAATCCTGCAACTTTATGGTGTTTTTCAGGACGATTAATATCTATATTATTATGTGCTACGTTAAGATCTCCACAAATAATTGTTGAATTTAGTTGTTTTAATGTGCTAATATATTGTTTAAAACTCTTGTGCCATTTTTGTGTTCTAAAATCAAGTCGTGGACTTTCTAAGCTTTGTGAATTTGGAGTATACACAGATACTAATATAAAGTTTTCAAATTCAATGGTTGTAATTCTCCCCTCACTATCCTCATCTGGTGGATTATATTGGCGAATTGGCTTAGATTTAGACCATATTGCAGTTCCACTTAGTCCTTTTCTCTGCGTTGTTCCTTTTGTACTTTCCCAAAATCTGTAAGGATACATTTTTGATAATGTATCAGAGAGAGTTATTTGGCTCTCTTCTGCCTTAGTTTCTTGTAAACAGATTATATCTGGTGATTCTGATAATAGCATATTTTCTAGATTACCTTTTTTAAGCATTGCTCGTAATCCTGCAACATTCCACGATATTATTTTCATATGGCTTATTAAGTTTTAAATGATAAAATAAAAATCAATTTTTATTTTATTATAATATATTATTATAGTGTTTTTTTTGGAGTGCTTTAAACTAAGTGCTTTTATTTTAGTCTATTGTTTTATCAAATTATATTATTTATATATTTTATATGACAAAAACTCTTAAAATAAGAAAAGGACCTTCAGACAGTGCTACTAAATTTAAAGTAGGAACAAAAAAGAAAGGAAATGATGGTAATATGTGGAAAATAGTCGAAAATAAAAAAGGTACTAAACGCTGGCAAAAAATATCTGATAAATCAAAAACAAAAAAATATAAACCATTAAAATTAGAAATAGACACAGAAAATGTTTGGGGTAAAAATAAAAAATTAGAAGAATTTTGGGGTAAATTAGCATCAGGAGAAGAACTTATATTAGTCTATACTGATGGTAAAAAAGAAAAAATTATTATGCCAAAAACACTAAAAGCAAAAAGTAATAAATATAAAGAATTTGAAAATGATAATAATATAAAAGCTATTATAACATCAGCAATGTCAAGTGATACATATGAATCATTATATAAAAAAGTTAAAAATATGACACCTGATGGAGTTATAAAAAATTATAAAAAATATTTAACTAATTATGGTAAAGGTGATAAAACTTGGTATTTATAAATTTGCACTATTAATATTTCTCTCTATATGTATATGAATATTAATAATTTTACCGATCTCGTTTTACTCTTACTACCTATGGTTTCTGGATATGCTGTCTCTCTTATATGCGGTCCATCTAAAAATGCTGGTAAATCTGTAAAATTTAGACCACCCTCTTGGGTTTTTGGAGTTGTATGGCCAATTTTATACTTATTACTCGGTTATTCTTGGACACAATCTCGAGAGTATAGTCTTTACTACTTTTTATTAGTCTTTTTACTTAATATGTGGTTGATCGTTTATGTATGTAGAAATAATAAAGTTGCTGGGGTTTATATAATTTTGCTGTCTATTCTCTCCACTTTATATATCTTTATAAGCGTTAAGACTACTATTAAATATTATCTTGCTCCACTTCTTATATGGCTCTTATTTGCACTATTTTTAAATACATTTGAAGTTCAAAGTAAATAAAATTTTATATATATATTATAAATACAAATGGAATATAGTACATCATCTGGTATGTCAAAAGTATTTGTTGATGGAAAATTAGTTGATCAAAAAGGTTTCATGACAGAAAGTGATGGTTCTAAAACTGGTTATGTTTTAAATAATAATAATAGTTATATTAGTGGAGATATTAATAATAGTAAATTGAGAGAAAATGACTTAATGCAGTTATTAGACTATCCTGCATCTAGTGTACCTTTATTACAACGTCTTGAAACTGATTTTCCTATTAGTAAACAGAAAAAGGCTACTAAAAGAAAAAACAAAAACAGACAAAAACGGTCTAAAAAAAATAAATAATTAATATTCTAGACTCTTTTTTACTATATCTATTATGGGTTTGTTGTCTTTACTCCTATTATTTGTTATATTGTATCGTTTTTGTTCGAGAGAGTTATATATCATATTAATTTTACCATTGTCTTGATAAATAGTATCTATTTTAGTCAATTTATCACTAATTATTTTTTTGATAAAATTTAATATGTTATTTTTTTCAAATTCTGTTTGAGGAGTATTAAATTCTACTACTTGAATGCAGTCATTTCTCTCTATTCTTGAATTGACGCCCTCTGTTTCATAAATAAAATAATCTGATTCAGAATTGTATTCTTCAGCTAGATCAGAGAGAAATGATTTTATTTCATTTATCTTATTATTCTTCTTAATGTTAATAGATATTTCAATAACTAAACCCATTTTATACTTTATCTAAATAAAATATAAAATTACTAATTTTTAATTTATAAATATATTATAAATGTTTTCAACGGCTGAAAATTCTATGATACATCTTAATGCATTAACATTTAATCAAATATTTTTTATTATATTTATTATATCTATTTTAGTATTTATTCTTGGTGGATTATTTGCTGTTCATACAGTTATTTCTAATGATAAATATGGTGATATAAAAAGTATTATTAATATTTGTTATACTATATATTTTTTTAGTATACTTTTTTTTGTTGGATATATTACTTTTACTGCGTCTAAAGTTATACTCTTTTAATAATAAATCAAATTATTAACTTAAATATTTGATTTATTAGTAATATAATAGAGAGATATGGAAAATTCTACTTGTTTAATTAATCATTCTACTGATAATTTATATGATAGTACTAATAATTTTTTACGTAGTCTTTTTATATGTTGTGGTGTATTAATTACTGGTAGTACTTTTGCTGTAATAGTTACTGCACGTTTATTATTTCAAGAAGTTCGTAAAGAATATAATAGTTTATATGGATATGATAGTGAAAATGAAGAACATTTTAATTCTAAATTTTTAAAAGAATATTTAGAGATGAATTCAGATACTGAAGATGATAACAAAAATTATGATCTTAAAGATAAAATTGTAAGTGAACAGTGTCCTAGGGGATTAGTAATTTTAGGTTATGATTTAGATAATAAATGTTTTTATTACTATTCTGATTATAAAAATGTTGACTATTTATATTTAGAAGTGATAGCAAGAAAGTTTGTAGTAACTAATAATTGCAAGAATCTATTAATTAATAGTAAAAAAGAGTTTATAAGAGTAGCTAGTAAACAGTTAGAAAAACAAGATGAAGTTAATATTGGTTCAGAAAATAGTGTTTTTGCCAATCTTAAACCTACTGAAAAAAATAATAATAAAGTATCTATTGATTATAATTTAAAAATTAAAGATAAAGAAATTCCTGCACCCGATAATAGTAATAAATATACATATAGAGGTAAAATTTCTGATTATATACCTATTACTGAGATTTTAGATAAGCGACAAAAAGTTGGTGATGAATTTGAAAATATAGATTATGAAAAATTTAAAAAGTTATCTTAAATTTTTAAATTGTTATAATATAAGAGTAAATGTTTGATCCAAATCGCAAATTAGTTAATATACTAGCTCATAAATATTTAACAAATGAAATTAGTAAAAAAATTAGTACTGAAGATGATGATAGAAGTGAAGATGCGTCTGAAATTGCGTATAAAATTCTTGAACATCCTACGGTTAGAAAAAAAATAGATACAGTTGTTAAAAAAGCAGATAATTTAGAAGGTACTGTTTTTAGTCAAGTTAGACATGATACTATTGGTGCAATTCCTGCAGAAATAGGAGAAGTTATTAATGTAGGATTAGATTTGGTTGGAGATACTTTTAGAACTGGTATAGAAGGTGTTGATACTATTAGTTTAGGAAGAGAACTTCAAAGTTCACTTAACAATTTACCAAAAACTAGAGGTGGAACACGTAAAAAGTCTAAACGACATAAAAAATCTAAAAAGTCTAAACGTCATAAAAAATCTAAAAAGTCTAAACATCATAAAAAGTCTAAACGTCATAAAAAATCTAAACGATACTAATTTAATATTTTTAATCAAATAAATATTAAATTATTACTTACTTAACTAGACCTTCAAGTTTCATTGATCTTATTAATCTAGTCATACCAATTCCACCACCACATCTCTCAAAAAAATCAAAATTTAAATAATCATCTAATTCTGCATCTGTTCTCTCTTTACCAAATAATTCATATAGTTTTTCTCGATATCCACCATCCATAATAGAATTAAAACGAGCTCGCATAATCTCTTTATCTGTCTCTCTCTCAGCTGAACCAATTGTCTCTTGTCCACTAAGAATTACATCAACCTTATTTGATGAATCATTACCACTACGTTTCATATTCCAAAATGGATTAGTAAATTCAGGGAAATCTGTTAAAAAGAATGTTGGGCTACGTTCTTGATATAGTCTCTCCTCATGCTCATGCTCTAGTTCTTTTGTATCATACTCTTCAGCAACATCTAAGTATTTACCTTCAACAAATCGTGTTGCATCATATCCTAGATGTTCTAAAAGATCTTTCTCTAACTCAATTAGTTTATCCATCCCACCTTTCATCTCAAATTCAAATAGTGGGAAAATTAAGTCATGACGATCTTGCTTTGGCTCTTTCTCCATTCTATAACTTGTTGTTAAACAAAAATAACCTGCTGGTTCTGGATTTTTAAGTAATTCATACTCTAGCCACATCTGCCCTGTCTGTGGAAGTGGCCAGCAATTACCAGCATAATTAAATGTACCAACATTGAAAGGATCTTCACAAGCAGCTAAAATACTTAAACGGTTTTGTGTAGATACTTCAAGAAAATTTTTTGAAAGGAAAAAAGCTCTGAGTTTTGATACTACTTCGTGATATTCTCTTGTATTAATAATTAAAGAACTTTGATATGGAGTATTAATATTATTTGTACAACAGTAACTGTTTAGGGATGTCTTTTCTGTATCAACACTACCACTTGCTAAGCACTGAGAGGATTGAGCAACAGATGCCTCCATTTTATTTATTAAATAAAATTTTTTTAAATAATTTTATAAAATTTTATAAAATATAAACTGTAAATTTTATAAAATTATTTTTTGTTACTATTCCACTTAATAAATCCTAAACTTTTTTTTATATCAAAAGAATCTCCTAAAATTTCTTGTGCTTTTTTTAAAGCTAATTTTTCTTTTTCTGTTAATTGTAATAAATATTCTCTAATAACATTACTGTTTTCCATTTTAATATAACAATTATTTAATTAATTATTTTCAATTTATTTATCTAATAAGGGAGTTTCCCCTTAATTTTAAATATTTGAAATTATTAAAGCGATGACTAGATTAATTAATCAGGGAGGTTTTGGTTGTATATTTTATCCTGGATTTAATTGTAGTACTAATTTTAAAAAAAATACTAAAAAATTAGTTTCAAAAGTACAACTTAATCATTTTAATGCTAGAAATGAAATATATATTGGATCATTAATTAAAGAGATTAATAATTATAGACTATATTTTTTACCGGTTATAGATAGTTGCAATTTATCATTAGCAAGTATTGATACTAATATTATAGATAAATGTGAAATTATTGAAAAAAATATCGAGAAATATAAGGTTCTAGAACTACCCTATTTAGAAAATATATCATTTAATAGACTTTTTTCTGATACACAAAGAACTACTCAACATCTTTTTTTAACATTTATTGAAACATATAAATATTTAGTTATTAGTATACACGAATTAATTAAAAAAAATATTGTACATTTTGATATTAAAGAGCAAAATATACTTTATAGTAATAAATATGAAAATCCTATCTTAATTGATTTTGGTTTATCTATACCAATTGATAAATTATCTAATACAAATTTTAAAGACTATTTTTATGTATATGCACCTGATTATAGTTTATGGCCTTTAGAAGTCCATATTATTAATTATATCTTACANAATGGTACACTTACTAAAAATGCTATTGATNNAACNNTTGAAACTTATCTTAGTAACCTATCGGCTTTTAGTAGTTTAAGTGATGAATTTAAACTTGATTATAAGACAAGTGCTTCTAATTTTTTTTATAAATATCTTAAATTTGATCTAAGTGATATTATACGCCAATTACTTACATATAATCAAACTTGGGATTTATATTCACTTAGTATAATGTATCTTAGATTTTTAAATAAACTATTTCATAAAGGTTATTTTGAAAATAGTTTTATAATTAGTTTTTCACAATTAATACTACAAAATCTCTCTCCTATTCCAGATAATAGATTTTCTCCAACTGACACATTAAAAAATTATACTAATATATTTTTTATTAAAGAAGTCCCTGAAAATTATTTTATTTTAATTAAAAGATTAGAAGAAGAAACTATTATTAATCAATAATTATTATAAATTAGATAATTATTGATTTTACATATAAGGTCTACCTTTTTTACCTTTACGATTTTTTGTTTGTCTATGACCTTTTCTATGATAATATTTGTCACCTTTATGTGTAACAAAATCTAATCGTCCTTTACGAGTACGTGATGGTTGTCCTTTTTTAGGATGTTTTGCACTTGATGATGATTGGCCTTTCCAGTTTTGTGCAGCTTGTTTAAAAGCAACTTTATGATCTAACCCAGGAGTTAATTGTTTTAAACGAGCTAGTTCTTTTTTCATAAAAATATTAAATGGAGAGAGTTTACGTCCTCCACGTTTTGCAGTTTTATTACCCATTATATACATATCGATAGAAAATAATTATATTTCACTAAATATAATTATTTTACGGATTATCTATTATACTATTTAATATAGTTTCTTGAAAATTTTCTTCTTCCTGCAATACTATTTCTTGAGAGATTATATATGAAAAACGATTTAATAAATTGATGTTATTTATTGTGTTTATAGTATTACGATTTGTTAGTATAGGAAATTCAAAATTATAACTTATATCATTTAATATATAACCTTCTGTATTATTTTCTCTCTCACTCTCACTTATTGCTATTGCTTCATCATTAATTTTTTTTTCACAACTTAGTAATTTAAATCTACAAACTGGACAAATTGCATTTTCATTTTTTAACCATCTATCTATTCCTTCAGGAGAGAAAATATGATTGCATGGTAATTGTGAAACAATTGTGTCTTTTGTAAATTCTGTATGATATATTGGACACATATGATTTTTATGTAAATTAGGATCATATTTTACTCTTTTTATCTGTTTTTCACCTTCTTTTGATAATACATTTTTAAATTTAGATTTCTCTCTAAAACTCTCATTTATTACACGATTTATTATATTATCTTCTATATCATTTCTTGATAAATCATCAATTAACATATTTGTACCAACTAGTAATAAACTTTCTAATAATCCTGTTCTCCTTCCTTCATTTAAAAAAGTTCCTATTAAACTTTCTCTATATGTTCCATTATTTGATGCCTCTATTTCTGTTATTAAATCTTGAACCTCGTTATTTATATTATTCATTATATAACATTAATAATATAAATTTAACTTATTTTTTATAATTAATCTAACATATAATCACTATATAGATTCACTACTACTTCTTCTAATTTATTATATCTATTATTATTTAATTCATTTACTAATTGATTCCAAGGAGTTAAATCTTTTAACATTTCATGTCCTTTTTCACTAAATGTATTTAGTAATACTGGAGAATTTCCACTTAACATAGATGTATTTGCAGTGCTTGAAAGTGATGGAAATCCCATTGTGGATCTTAAATTCCAAAATACAATATGGGGTAGTGTATATGGAGTTCTATAAACACTGTTTATACCTGCATCTGCATATCGCTTTTTCATTCTATCAAACATTGTTCCAGAATAATCTGTTCTACACTGATCAATTTGCATATCTGAACAGATTAGTAATGTAAAATTTTGCATTTCAAATGGACTAATATTATTTGCAACTGCTGTATTTAGAATTAGATCTAAAGCTGCATCAAAATTTGTATTCATTCCCCATTCTGCCTCTTTTACCTTTTCTACCATACCAATAAAATCTAATCCATCTAAATTTACCCATTTTGGGCTTGCATTAAATGTCATAATTCTTTTTCCTAGTTTTGATTTTTCTGCTACTCGTAGGCCTAGACCAATTGCAGAATATAATGGTAAACCATTATCACACTCCATTGATCCTGATGTATCTACCATTGCAATCACATTACCTAATGAAGCATTTTGTTTACTATTTTCATTCCATTGCATATTTAATAGATCTCTATCATCTGTTGTACCATTATATGATAAATACCGTAATGCATCTTTTACAAAATCTACTAGTGACACTCGCGCTCCTTTTACTGTCTTCTTTCCTTGTTTACATTGATTTAAATATTCTTGATAATGTCTTTTACATTCTACTCTATCAGATAATTTACTTGGTGAAATACAGCGATCTTTACCTCTTTTACCTGTCATATTAAATGCTGCTGCTTGTTTTCTCATTGTAATACTTGTTACATTTTTATCAAAATTTATATCTTTCCAATTATTACTACACTGATACACTTGAACTGTATTTAATTCTTTATTTAATTTACTAATCAGTTGTCTAAAATGGGTAAGAGCTTTTCGTGTTGCAGCCTTATATTGTGCATCTGACATTGCATTTATACGATTATCAAACCATTCACTATAATATTGTTTTGCAATAATTGGAGTAATCCAACCAAATTTATTTGATTTTTCTCTTGGTACCCATTTTGCTAGTAAACTTTTATTTTTACTCTCTTCATCGATTTTTAGACGTTCACAAATTAATTTTGTCACTGCTTCAATTAATGGATCCTTATTTATATCATTACCATACATATTTCTCTCATAAGTACTTTTAAGATGATAATTACAGAAATATTTTAAATCTTTATATGAACCATATGGATGTTCTCCATCTTCTGATACTACTAAACTTTTTAGTGCCTCTTTACACATAATTTCAATCTTTTCTTTATCTACCTTATCTTTGTGTCGATCTGCAAAATTATATAGTTCACTAATTAACATATAAGTTAAACTATATTCGCCTTTTCCTGATACTATATCTCTAGTATATCCAATTAATTTATAAACTACTTTTACATATTCTAAATTTACATTATCAATAAATACTAATTTTAATAATTTTTTATATTCCTCTTTTAATCCTTCAATATTTTTACTTCTTACTAATTGAAATTGAAATTGAGTTATTAATTCTTGCACATTGTTACTTTTCCATCCATATTCTAATGAATTATTCTCTCCTAACTGAAGAGATTGCATCTGATCAAGCGCGGATGTTAGTGCTGTCATCGTTTACCTATAATATCATTTATGTTTTAAATCTTTTTTTATATCAATTTTGTGACTTTCTTGTTTTACGATTTTTCTCGCTTAAAATTATTTTTTTAGTTGTATTATTGCTATTTGTTATTACTTTATAAATATAATATATACTATTTAATTTATTAAATATATTTAAACTAGGATTTAACTCGATAGTATCAACTATTTCTAATTTTGTATAAAAATTATTGTTTACTTTATTATTTATTAATTCTTCTATATTATTTTTACTTATGTCTACATTAAAATATGATAATGATATTAATTTGTGTTTATGTAACATATTAAATTGGTTTTCTTTTATTATATATAGTTGTCTCTCTCGTGTAATTATACCATTTTCTACCAATTCTAATTTATTTTTTATACTATACACTTCGTTGTTTTCATCTACATAAAAAAAAGTTAAATTTACATTGTCTTTTTGATTTTCTTTGTATAAACTTTTTAATTTATCCATTAACTATAGTTTATAATTTGAATTTTCTATCAGATTATAAACTAATTACCAATCTTCGACATATTCTTCTTCTTCATCTGATTCTTCACCTATATCATAATTATCATCTGTATCTTCTAAATCTTCAGGATACACCATATCCCAATATGGTGATATATCTCCTAACAACTCATTTAGTTCTTCTCTATATCTTAAACGATCTTCTAATATTTTTTCTGCCATTTTGGGGTTATAATATGGTGAGATTTCAGACGCTTCATCTTTATCACTTGTATTTTCTTTACTATTTCTTATTTTTGATAAGTTAATCCATCCTTTTGGTAATTTTTTCTCTTGTTTTTCACTTGTTATCGCTTCTACTTTATTTACTTTATCTTTATATATATTTTCTGTCTTTTCTTCTCGTTTTTCAATATCTTTTACCAAATCTGGAAATTCAACATCTTTAATATTAAACTCTTCTCTTTTTATATTTTCACTAAGTCTATATTTTGACTGTTTTACAAACATTTTGCCTTTTCCATTATTATTACCTCTTTCTCTCTGTCTATAAGTAGTTTGCCTTGATTGACCCTTACTATATGTTTCGGTTGCAAGTTGTGTTAGTGATTTACCAGTTGTACTACGTTGTTTTTGATTATTGTAACGATCTGTGTCACTTATTTTGAAAATATTTTCTCGTTTACTATTTTCTATCTTATTAACTGGTTTTTTTTGCGAAGAATTATTAACATTTAAATCCTTGAACCTGTCTGCCATTATTGTTTTTGTTTGTGTTGTGCGGAAGCTTTGCTATGTAGAAAAGATATCTCTCTATATATTATTTTTTTATTTTTCAATTTTTTTTAACTAATTATTAGATATCTACTTAAAGTTAATGCATTTATATAATATGTCTCTTAACAGCTATAAATAATTGAATTTATTAAAATTTAAGTGCATGTATAATTGTTTATAAGAGACAGCATTCAATATTTTATTGAATTATTTCAATAAAATATTAAAATAAATATATACTTTACTTATATGGAATTTATTACAACTAGAGAAAAAAATATTTATACAGTTCCTAATAATTTAAATAACAAATATATTATTACTTTTCTATCACAATATAATTTAGTCTTATCTACTAGTGATAGTGATAATGATGATTTTATTACAATTACTGCAAATTCTATTGAAACATTAGAAAATTTTAAAAAAAGTAAAAATCAAAGTGATAAAGATATATTTATTAATAAATTTATTTATGATATTGGATCTCAAATATTATTACTTAAAGAGAATCGGATTGGTATTAAACATTTTAATTTATCTGATATTGTAGTATTAAACTCTAATATATTTCTTTTTATTAATCCTAATATGTTGTATAATTTACTTAGTAAAAAAGAGATTGATGAATCGCTTCCAGAGTATACTCATGGAATATTTACTCTAGATAGTATTGATAGTAAATCACTTTTTTTACCACCTGAATTTAGTGAAAACAATAAATATTATTATTATACAACTTCTTATTATAGTTTTGCCAAACTACTATTATATTATTTTAATATACAAATTAGTGATATTGAACATACTAGTTTATACTTTTTCTGTAAAAGATGTCTTGTTGAAAACCCTATAGATAGAGTCTTTTTATTTATTTAGATTTATTAAACTTTTTATTTAGAAATCTATTTCCTTGACTAACGTGATCTGTTGAATAATCACAAGTTTTACATACTACAAAATCATCATCTGTACTAAATACTATTTTTTTTATATTTAATTTTGCAATCATTTCATAACAATTACTACAAGGTGCTGACATTTTATAATTTCCTGAATTATCTGTTCTTACTATATATAGTGTAGTCTTCTTAAAATACTTGTCATTTACACGACCCTTTTAAACTAGCCCCCGTCGTTGAGATTGAGTGCCACATATTGCGCAGTGCGGCCATTTCTGCATGACAAGAACAAGTATTATTAATAAATCCATCACAAGACTTTGTTCGACCTGAATTATAACCACGTCCCCTGATTTTACCATTTGTTACTGCAATAGCACCATGCCGATGCTGTTGTGTTGATTTTCTAGCCTCCAAAGAGGCCAAAGACAAGAACTGATAATCACACCTGCTCAACACTGCTGACATAATGATTATAAATTACTAGTATTTATAATTATTTTCAATTTTTTAAAATTGAAAATGATTTAAATATTCAATAATAATTTAATAATAATGGAAAGAATGGAACGGCTAGGATATATATTTCCTAATAATTATTATATTTTAAATATCTCACTTACTGATAATGTTCCTAATTCTATTGTTAAAAAATATAAATCAATGATGGATGAAAATAATAGTCAATTTGAATATGGTTCTAGTAAATATATTGGAAATAATCCGTATGTTGATGCTGGTACCGATCTATATTGTATATCAAAATTACATATTAAAAATGGTTCTTTAAGTAATAAGATTGATTTAGGTATTAAATGTTCAATGGTTTTTGTATCTACTAATACTATTACAAAAATGACTACGCAGACACCTTGTGGATATTATCTGTATCCTAGATCTAGTACTGGTTCTAAAACACCACTTAGACTGTCTAATCAGGTTGGCATTATGGATTCTGGATATAGAGGAAATGTTATTGCATGTTTTGATAATGTTGATCATAAAAATCAATTTAATGATAGTGAATATGAAGTTGTTGTAGGCAATCGTTTAGTTCAAATTTGCGCACCAAATATTACATATCCTACTGTGATTAATATTGTTTCTAGTGATATAGAATTAGATATTCCACAAACTAATAATCAGCGTGGAACAGGTGGTTTTGGTTCTACAGGATATTAAATAATTATTTTCCAACTTTAAAACCTCGTCTAGTTAACATTTTACGTGCTTTATTTGCAACCATTTTATAAGTTTTTCTACTATGTNTTGGTCGGGATCTACCTTTATATGTATTTTTTTTGTTTCCCCATTGTTTAGCTCTTACGTAAGCTGCCCAAAGTCCTTTACTACTAATTTTACAGGTATTTTTACTACAAATAGGAAATCCTAATGTTTTTTTATTTAAAAAACATTTTGATCCACATTTACGATACATACGAGTACGTTGTTTACCAAACGGTGCTTTTTTATGCCATCCTTTCCAAGGAACTACTTTTCTAGTCTGTTTTGTCATTATTATATTATATATATTTATTTTAATTAAAATTGAAATTATTAATAAAGAATTATTATTTATTAATAATGACTACTAATATGGTATGTACTTTTTGTAAAAATAAAGGAATTCCTACACCACACAATCATACAGTAAGAAATTGGACATTACCAGATAAACCTGTTATTTGTCCTGTTCTATTAGCAACAGAATGCACTTATTGTAAAACAAAGGGACATACGCGACAATATTGTCCTATTAGAAATACTATTAAAAATATAAATAGTGATAATAGTAAAAATAGTGATTGTGATTTAAAACGATTAAATAACAATTCTAATATTAATACTAAAAATAAACAACAAAAAATAATTTAGATTAGATTTTATCTGTATTACTACTTTTAACTATTTTTACTGTTTTATCTTTTGGTTTTTTTGCACATATTGTAACTAATGATGCTATTATTCGTAATACTACTGTAAAACAACCTGTTAACTGTTTTTGTGTAGTTTTATTATTAATATTTATTTCGCCTTTTGATGCTTTGATTATAAGATCCATTGTGTTTTCTAAAACATTATTTTTTATAATATCTAATATTAGCTGTTTTTCAGTGCCGTCGTTGACTAAATCTTCTACTAAAACTTTTACTACTCTTAATACATTGTCACGTTTTTCTGATCCAGGAATATTTAACTCTTCAACTAATTCCATTGCTTCTTTTAAAACAATATGAATTGTTTTAGTTGTTAATTTTTCTAATCCAACACGATCTTTTAATGTTGATACTAAAGAGACTATTAATTCACTGTTTTCAACCGACATTATATTATTATATACTATTATATTTTTAAATTGGCTTATAATAAGTATCATAAATACTTATTATAAAAACCCCTGGCGAGATTCGAACTCGCAACCCCCAGATTAGAAGTCTGGTGCGCTATCCAATTGCGCCACAGGGGCAATAATAGTTACTAGTCTTTTGACTATAATAAATACTCCCTAGCGGGATCGAACCGCTGACCACACGATTAAAAGTCGTGCGCTCTACCAACTGAGCTAAGGGAACTTAGAGTATAGTAATATAATATATTACTCTATAGCGCTCCGTACTGGGATCGAACCAGTGACATTGCGGTTAACAGCCGCACGCTCTAACCAACTGAGCTAACGGAGCAGAATGCATGGATCGTTTAATTTTTTGAATAATAAAAAAATTTGCTGTATGATCCATTTTTATGCACGGAGTGGGGTTCGAACCCACGCGGCTTTCGCCAGCAGATCTTAAGTCTGCCCCCTTAGACCACTCGGGCATCCGTGCTCAAATAGTGCTGTTAACTGTTTACATATCATTAAAAGTGATAATTGATTATGATTTGCTGGAAGTTAACACTATTTTGCTGTCAACATTTAATTATTTAAATAATCATTTTATTTGCTGTATGTTGACAAAAAAGCTCCCGCCCAGATTCGAACTGGGGTTGGAGGATTCAAAGTCCTCAGTGATCACCGCTACACTACGAGAGCTGAGATAAATATTAATAATATTTATATATTATTACTATATTAAAAAATATATATGCTCACGCGCGGGCTCGAACCGCGGACTTTTGGCTCATAAGACCAACACTCTAACCAACTGAGTTACGCGAGCAAACTGGGATTAATAGTTGTATGCATCCCATTACATATTACATAGATGATATCTCTTTAAATGGTTTGAAAATATATATTTTACGAGATTATATGCCTAAATGTTAGCATTTTCATTTTCATTTTTATTTTTATTTTTATTTTATTTTATTTTATTTTAGTGCATTATTTTAAGTGTCTTTTTTTAAGCAAGCCTATTATAAAAAATTGAAAAATAATAAAATAATATTTCTGCATATACTTACACAATGATGTCATTTCTTTCCCGCGTTGGCAGTGGCCATATGTCTACTCCCGCTACTGAATCTACTGCTAATAATGGCAATGATGCTATTATTGAGTCGATCACTTGCCCTATTACTGGTATGCCAATGACTGATCC
>JGI10211J14876_10000585_pt1 | contig 15768 bp, 11 predicted proteins | sample Etolagsediment_FD_14876 | JGI IMG/M metagenome (IMG submission 14876)
TTAATGGTGCCATTTGCACTTAAATCACCATCAACAACAATCTTATAACCATCTAATATAATATTATTCACATTTCCAAATAAACCTGTTCGTAATGTAAGATCACTACCAGTAACAGATTGCAGTAAAGGAGCTTTGATTTCATTATTAACAATCAAATTATTAACACTTAAATCAGTTATAAATCCGGTATTACTAACTTGTAATAATGCACAATCAATTAGTGATGTTCTAATAGTATCTCCTAGTATTTCAGTAGTAGAACCGACTGTAATATAATTATTAACGCTTAGATCAGTAATAGAAGCTTGTGAATTAACACTTAGATCATTTATTACTAATTTATCATTAATATTAATTGTATTACAGTTAATGGTGCCATTTGCACTTAAATCACCATCAACAACAATTTTCTTGCCATCTAATATAATATTATTCACATTTCCGAATAAACCTGTTTGTAATGTAAGATCACTACCAGTAACAGATTGAAGTAAAGGAGCTTTGATTTCATTATTAACAATCAAATTATTAACACTTAAATCAGTTATAAATCCGGTATTTGCATTTAAATTGCCTGTAATATTAATAGATGAAACAGAAATATCATTTAAAACAATAGCGCCATTTGCACTTAAATCACCATCTAATATAATTTTGTTACCATCTAAAGTAATATTATTAGAACCAGTTCCTGCACGTAAAATAATATCTTCAGAAGTTTTAGACGTGACTAATGGTGTGCGTACTTGAGTTGTATCAAGATAAACAGTAGATGTACCAATTGTTGCAAAATTAACAACACTTAAATCGTATACAGTAACATGACCATTAAATGATGCATCACCATTACTATAAATTTTAACATTAGAATTGCCATTTTCGGATAATGTGAATATTCCGCCTGAAATATCAATATTTCCTGGTGCATTATTATTACCATTTTGAACTAATATAGAACCATAAACATCAAGAGCTAATGGTCCACCGCTTAAATCTCTATTATAACAAATATCAATATTAGCTCCATATTGTGGTGGATTAGAAATAGTCATTCCTCTAAATCCTCTAATATGACCTGGTTGATTAGTCATACCACTAACTCTTAAAGGATTAGATGGTGTATCTACAGATAGGGGGTTTGAAGCTTCACCATCAATAGCATAAATTAATCCTTTTTCCCAATTTCCACTTACCAAGTTTGTAGATGTATCTTCATAATATGCAACAGTATTACCTCCTGTGTTGGGAGATCTAAATATTCTCAAAGAAGTATTTGGATTAGTAGAATTCGTTGCAATAACTTGATTTTCGACAACTTCAACACCTCTAATAACGAAAGATGCGTCAATTGTAAGTGTACCATCAATTACTACATTTGTACTGCAATCGGGTCCTCCAGTAAAAAAATGGGTTGCCGCAGCAAATGTATTTTGAGACGTACAATTACCAGTATTCTGATTAATAGGTCCTAAAATTTGTGCACCTTTTGTAACTTGAAGTCCATAATTAGATGGAGATAAAATATTTCCACCAGTAACATATAATTGGCCTGTATTTGCAGCAGTAGGACAAGGATTAATCCATGTATTACCGAGAATAGTAGTAGGTTTAGATGGACATAGTCCAGGTGTAATAGGTCCAACATTAATTTTTCCTGCTTCTAAATCAGTAATAACTTGACAAATATATTGATCAAAGCCTCTGCTTCTTAAATAACTTCCATAATTATAATACTTATCACGGCAAATAGTATTTCTAGACATTTATATAATTTGTTTATAAAAATTATATAAATTTAACTTTAATTTGGAGTAGGAAAGGGTCTTTGATTTTTTTCAACAACTAATGGTTCAGGCATATAAGTAGGTAGTGTATGAAAAAAAGGTACAAATGGTAATTGTGTCAAATGTGGATCAACAGGTGCTTGAGGATTTACTAAATTAGTAGAATTGATTCCAAATAATGCACTTTCAATTTCTACAGAATTAGTAGAAAAAGCTTCTCTAGGCATATGACTAGGAGTTATTCCTAAACAAGGAAATGCATTTCGATAGGCTCTTCCTGCTTGTGAATATTTATATTCATTATATAATCTAGCATCCCTATAGCTTTTTTGTTGTAAACAGTAGTCGCTACGACAATTATTATTTCTTGTAGAGGCCATATTAATATAATATAATATTATTTAATGATATGAGTTTTAAATTCATTAATAGTTTGACTTGAAACTATTGATTCAGTATAAAATTCAAACAAACATCTTTGAAATTTATCTAAATTTTGGAATGAAAAGAATGTTCTAAATATAGAGTCTTCATCTAAAGTGTCATGTAATGGAGAAGATTTAATAAATTCTTTAATAAATGTTTCGTCTTTTAAAGAGAGATATAGTTTATCAATATTTTGGTTAAATAAATCTTCATCATAATTATTCATATTAAATAACTGCAATAATTGTATTTGATATAATAGTTTTTGATCTTCATCATCATCATTAATTAATTTATAAGTTAATAATAAACTGTAATCATACATATAATTATTTAATATATATGATTTTAAATGATTTAATATTGATATTTATTATGTCCATTNAAATAATCTTTATCTTTTTGTAATTCTCTTGAAGGTACACCGCCTCTGATCCAGCCATCAGCAGCAACACCTTCAATAAGATTTGCAGGATTAGTAATAGAGTTTTCAATAGAAGGTAATAAAGGATAATTTAAATAAGGAATATATGATTGTTCACTAGTAGTATTAATACTCTTTTTATTAGTAATCATATCTCCTTGTTGAATATGAGATTCTAATACAGGATTAGAAGATCCTCTACCTAAATAAGGTACAGTTTTAAATGGACGTTCATATAAACTAATTCTGCACTTAGGATGAGTGTTAATAGTTCCAATAAGTAGATCAGAATTAATATCAATATTACATCCACCAGCACCTACTTGGTTACCACCGTTGTAAAAAATATTTGGTTGAGTGGTAGCAAATTCAATAGGTCTTTTCATACCACAATCTTGAGAGAAGAAATTAGTAAGCATATAATTAGCTTGATTAAGATTTTGAACGTTTCTTTGACTTAAATCACAACTATCATCTCCGATTCTAGATAATTTATCAAATGTAAAATCTCTTGTAAATGCCATTTATATATATATTAAAAAATATAATTTTCTAAATTATATTTTTTAATTAATGTTATTATTTATCCTTGTCCTTGAATTGATCCTATTCTTGGATTATCTCTTATTAATGCAAATTCATTTCCTTCCTTAGCAGATATCATAGATCCATAACAAAATTCAGCAAACCCTGTTTGATCATTTGGAATAGTTGTATTTGGTGTAGCATAAAAGTTTCGTTGTGCAAAGTCTTCAAATTCAAAATTATCTCCTAAAGTAGAAAATAGCTTCTTTTTTATCTTAGGATCTCCATTAAATTTGTCATCTATTACAAAATCTTCTGTTTTATCGTTTATCTTTTTTTCTACAGCGCGATTATAGGCTGGAGCTGCACCTTTTCTTTTTGGATCATATTGTATTTCCGGTAATAAAACATTCATTAATGGATTTTTTTCCGATGGATTTGTAAAATTGCTTTTTAAGGTTTCATATAGTTTTGGATTGGTGAATCCTTCTTTTTTTGCTGCTTCTACTTCTTCCTCTTCTTTTTTTATTTGTGGTGCATAATATAATAGTATTATAACACCTAAAGTTAAAAAACCTGTAAAAAAGAAATTAAAAGAATTAGTTATTAAATATCCTAAAATTGATAATATGATAACTAATCTTGTAATTGCATTTACTTTTTGATTTTTATCCATATTTTGTGTAGGCCATACTTGATTTATTTCTCCTTTTTTAAATAATACAAGTGGATCATCTAACCAAATTTTAGTTGTCATTTATATATATATTCTTAATTATTTATTTTTTACCCTTCTTCTTCTTTTTCTTTTTATTATTTCCTTCATTATTTGTAGTTCTTGGAGTTTTTTCTGCTACATTTCCTTCAATTTGAAATACTAATTCTTCTATTTGTTCATTAGTTAAAGGTGGTGTATTCATATGTGCTAACTGTTGTTGTTGTTGTAACATCATTTCTTGTTTCTTCTTCTCGCTATTCTTTTTTACTCTTTCTTTCATTTGTGCTCTTTTCAAGTTTTGATTTAATGCGTTTTGCATAGCACCCATATTTACTTTCCCTCCTAATCCACCCATTCCCATTTGACTCAACATGCTTTGAATATTTCCCATTCCTGGCATATCTTTCATTCTTGATAATAATTCTGAAGCTTCTTGCATTAATTCCGTCTCGTTAATATCACCATTCTTTAATCTATCATCTAATTTATTTCCTACATTTTTTACCAATCCCATTAATTTTCCAGGATTTTTAAATAATTTTTGAAATACATCATTCATAGATGTTGCGTTTTCCGCGTCCATATTTAATTCATTTGCGGTTTCTTCTGCTATTTCTTTAGCTAACTTTCCTAATTTACCGTCTAATAATCCTGTTATATGATCTTGAATTTGCTCAGGATTTGGTAAATAATCTACACCTGATATATCTGTTACACTATCAGTTTCAAATACATTATTTAAATTATTTAATGTTTCTTCTAATTTACCTTTTAGTTCGTCTTCGTTTATGGCTTCAAATAATTTTGCAGTATCTTTAAAATTATCTTGATCATTTATACTGCCAATAATTGTAAATAATATTATTTGTAAATATTTCCAAATGGTTTCTTTTGTTTTTTCGGATATATCTGATTTCCAAATTATTTTAAAATCTATTCCTGGTAAAAATTCTGTATTTATTTCTTCATTTTGGAATATATCTTCATTTTTATATAAAATATCGAAAAATCTCTCAGGATATACTATTTTTATAAAATCTATTATTTTTATTATATTTTCTTGATTTCCTTCTTTTATTTCCATTAAGGTTTCATTTAAATTTTCTTTAAATTCAGGAAAGGTGTATAATATGTCATTTACAAAGTCATAAACCACTTTTCCAAATTCTTCAGGGACTCCTTTTTTTTCCTCCTCAGTAATGTTTGATTTAGACATTTATGTAATTACTTATTATTTTTTGTTTAAATCAAACTAGTTTATATATATTTTTGATAATTGATTCAAATTCTTTAAATATTGGATACATTTATCCTTGTTTTCGTTTTCCAACTCCTTTAATGGTGCCCGCAATTTATCTATTGCCTCTAATACTTTGGCATTTGAATCTTGACCCATTTTTAAATCTTCTGAATAATCTTTATTAAAAAAATATTCTAAATTTCCATCATTTATTTGATCTTCATATTTAACACAAATAAATTGATACCATAGTGTTATTAACATCTTTGGATTTCCTTTTCTTAAAAGTCCTAAAGCTGTTTTTGCTGATTTCACATCTTTATTCTCAGGAAATAATGTACTTACATCATTTACAAACTCTTCAAATTGATTATTAAAACCTTTTTGGATCAAGGATTTGTCAGCCATTATGATATATATCAAAATTTATTTTTTAAATATATTTCTTATTTATTTAATTGTCTTCTTAAATCTTCATTTCTCTCCGACTCCATTTGTTGTAATGCATCTTCACCTACTTTATCCGGTGACCATGTATCAGGGGGTGTGTTTATGGTTACATTTTGATTTACAGCTGCATAATTATACATTTGTCGTAATCCTCCATTTCCTTGTGCCATCAATTCTTCTGATCCTTGATCCCAATAACTAAATGAATCTGATGCAACACCAAAACCTCCTATATTATCATTTCCTATTGAAAAAGCCATCGGTTCACCATTAAAATTTGTTGCCTTTGCTTCATAAAATTCTTGAGAAGGCGCTATTTTATTTGTTATTTCATTTCCAAATATTACATTATTACCCTCTTTTAATAATAATAATGCAGGCACTTTTGTTACTTGAGGCGGTAAAACTATTTTTTGACTATTTTCTAAAACTACATAGATCCCTTTAGTATGTGGATCTTGAAAACGTTTATCTATATTAATAAAATGTATTTCTTCCTTTATTTTGCTTTTGGAAATACTTCTTAATAACCCTTTACATTTATCACAATAATTACTATAGTATAAAATATAACTCATAATATTATATTTAATTTAATAATTTCAATTTAAACTCATTTTTTATTAATTTATTTAAAAATTGATATAATATAAAATTAATATATTATATAAAAATAGATATGATGGAACCTATTGTCAAAATTACTTCTGAAGAAAATAATATACTTAAATTTACTCTTAGTAATATTAATCACAGTTTAGCTAATTCACTACGACGTGTTTGTTTATCTGATATTCCTACACTTGTTTTTAGAACTTTTCCTTATTCTGAATCTTCTGTTAATATTGTTGCTAATACTTCTCGATTAAATAATGAAATCATTAAACAACGTATTGGATGTATCCCTATTCATATTACGGATACTGATTTTCCATACAAGGATTATATTGTTGAGTTAGATGTCAAAAATAATACTGACAATATGATTGTTTGTACTACTAAAGACTTCAAAATTAAAAACATTTCTACTGGTAATTATTTATCTGAACAACAAGTACAGACTATTTTCCCACCTGACACCATTACTGGTGATTATATTCCTATTACTCGTTTAAGACCTAAATTATCAGAAGATATTAATGGTGAAGAATTAGTTTTACAAGGTACATTTGATATTGGAACTGCTAAAGAAGATGGTATGTATAATGTTGTTTCTACATGTGCTTATGGAAATACTATGGATCTTGTTAAAGCAAATGATGTATGGAACGATAAGGAACGGGAATTAAAGGCTTCTCTATCTGAAGAAGAAATTGAAAAAGAGAAAAAGAATTGGTATTTACTAGAAGGCAAAAGAATATTTGTACCTGACAGTTTCGATTTTACTATAGAGTCTGTTGGAGTATTTTCAAATTTTGAAATTCTTTATAAAGCATGTGATATATTTATTAATAAATGCAAGTTATTTATTAAAAATATCGAAAAATCAGAAAACGTTTCTATTAAAAAGAACGAAAATTCTATTAATACAAATGAATTTATTATTACTATTAAGGATGAAGATTATACATTAGGATATGCTTTAGAATACTTCCTTTATGAAGACTATTTTAAAGGTGACAATTCATTATCATTTGTTGGTTTCAAAGTTCCTCATCCTCATATTTCTGAGGGGATTATTCGTATGGCTTTTGTATCAGCTGTTTCGGATCAATCTAATATAAATAATATGTTGATTGAATCTGCAAAAAAAAGTATTCAAGTTTTTACAACTATTCAAAATAATTTTCAACCATAAAATTTAAAATTTTAAAAACTAATAAATATTAAAATTTTATATTTTATTAATTTTTTTATTATAGTCGACCAGGTGCAGGAATTCCATCTTGAGTTGAATAACGTTCTTTATTATTTTCAATTTTTTCATCACTTATTTTTAAATCTTTGATATTATTTCTTAAATCAAAATTCAACACATACATTTGATGTGCTGATTGTAATTCATTTATATAATTTATTACTACTTGCTTTGTAATAGCAGTTTTTTTTTCAGCTATACTAGGCAAATATATTTCATGATGTAATTTATACATATGAGTTCTATATTTATTTGGATAGGTCTTCAATTCAGCTTCCTTTTTAATATAGCAACTTACATAATTACTATATAATGCTTCAGTATATTCGTGTATTATATCTCTGAATTTTTCAAACAACTTTCTATGTTCTTTATAATATTGTAAATATTCCTTTAATTTTCCACTCTTTCTTAATTCTAAATATTGATATTGTAATTTCGGTTGATTTCCACGTAAATGACGCACATTTTCATAATTTGGGTTTCTTAATTTATATCTTACATTATTTTTATCTTTTATTACTGCACCCATACAATCATATGGTGTATTCATACTTGCTGTAGTTTCCTTCAAATCAACTAATTGTGCTTCACTATTAAATGGAATTGACTTTGGTATTTTTATTTTATCACTTACTCCAAAAGTCTCCTTTAAGTTCTCTTTTTTACAAACTGTTATCTGCAATCCATTTATTTCAAATATTTCTACCAAATACAATCTCTTCTTTGTAATTGGTTTTACTATTCTATTCTTTGGATGTTGCATTACAAAACTATACACATATTTTTCATTCAAACTTGATAATGAAAATTCCAACTCACTACAAATATCATAAAACATACTTGAAAATGTTTCTGATTCTTTGAATCCTTCTTCCATAAAGAAAGTCAAATTTCCACCAATACTACTTCTTGTTGCTATTTTCCATTCACCATCATAGAATACATTTATCATAGTACCTTCTACAAATTTTTCACTAACATATTCTTCTCCTTCTTCTACTTTAAAATTATTTAAAGATTTAGGTGGAGCAAAACATTTAATATTTCCATCTGTATCCATTATTACTGATCTTACTAGTCCGTTTTTTAAATAATTGTCATGACATAACACAGTTTTATCATATTTTAAAATATAGTAATTTTTATCTGCTTCCTTCCAAATATTACATTTTAATTTTAGAGAATTTGCCTTTTCCTTAAATTTATCACTATTATTGGCTAATGATGGCAATTCATTAAATCCTGAAATGTTGTTTAAATCATACATGGAGCTCATTATGGAATATATGTTATTTATTCTTTAATATTATTTAATAATCAATTTTTTTTTATAATCTATTTTTTTCGTTTTTAATATTAATATCTACTATAAATATAAAGTAATGGAAAGTACTAATATTTATTTACAATTAGGTGATATTATTCAAATAGATGCTCCAAATAATGATGAAATTAATAATAAATATTATTTAATTAACTATTTTGATCAAAATAAAATGAAATTGGTCAGTAATGAATCTGATCAAGAAGTTATTTTAAATATTGAAGATAATCAATTAACTGATGAAAGTATTACTGCTATTAAAATCATTAATAGACCTGATACTCGAGGTTATGCTAAATTAAATAATTTACTTCCTGATACTTGGATTAATATCTTTTTTGGTGGCGATTATCCTACTACTATTGTAGGACAAATTTCTAATTTAGAAGAAGATATGATTGAGGTTAAAACAGTTGATGGTGATTTAATTTATATTGATTTTGGATATAAAGGTATTCCTGAAGATATTCCTATTGAAAAAATTGTTGTTAGACCTCCTCCTTCCGATATTGAGAAAGAAGAAACAAAGGAAGAGAAAGAAATTAGTGATGATATATTAGAAGCTCCACAAGAATCTGTACTTCCCGAGGAAGAAGTTATTGAACCCATTCTTACTGTTTCGGCTAAAGAAATTAAAAATCAAATAAAAGATATTTTATTAGATGCTGATCAAATTACTTTTGGTGCTGATTTGGGTACAATTGCTCAATTAGAGGAAATTCCTGACGCTGAAAAAAGATATAGTCTTGAAGCTCAAACCCAGGATTTATTAGATGAACTTTTAGCTACTGTTCCTAATAAAGATAGAACACGTAATGTTTTAAATACTATCCATCAAACGATTGAACGATTTGTACAATTAAGAGAGAAATTCTCTGATTTTGATAAAAACGGAAATGCTAACAAACCTGCATTAAAAGGTGCTAATTATAAACCTATTATTGATTATATTAATAATTTAAATTTTAAGATTTATTGGTTATTACCTATTGTTAAAAATAAAAAGAAGGTATATGATACTGAATTACCAGGTGATATTACTGATTATCCTAGTTTGGTTGATTTTACTCTTGCCGAATCATTAATTCAACAATTTAATGTACGTGAGGATTATGTTTCAAACACCACGTCTTATTCTACATATATGAATCAGTTACAACCTTATTTTACACCATTTGATAGTACGTATGACGATAATATTCTTTTATCTAGTAGTGTTAATCAAAATTTAACTGGACTTATTGATACTCTTGGTGATCTATTTTCCTATATATCTAAAAATGATTCTATTAAAAGGCGCAAATTTATTATTCAAAGATATAATCTTGGTCTTAAGAAATTAAATGCAACTACACTTACTTCTTCTAAAATGATTACTGAAAGAGTTCCTTTAACATCAAACGATGAAATGCAAATTAGTTCATTATTAATTTTACCTGAACCTATTGTTACTTTTTCACAAATTCATCTTCCAAAGACTACTATATTAGATCAGACCAATTTGAATCGCAATTTCTTTAATTATTGGCAATTTTTTAGAAAAAATCTTAATATTAATACACAAATTATTAATGATTTGGATTCGCCAATTGCATATGATGAAGAAAATTTTCTTAAAATGACTAATCAATATTTACTTGATGAGTCTATTGATACTGATGATAAATTCAAGAAATATTTAAATTCTATTATTCCAAAAACTAGAATATTATTTAATTTGATTAAAAAATACATTAATGGAAAACTTTCTTTATATGAAGTAGTCAAATATTTGGAACCTTTTTACATTAATATGGATGATATTTCATTTAAACAATATGAAGAAATAGTTACATTTATTCAAGAAAAGGTTTTATTATATAAAAAAAAATATGCTGAAAATAAAGAATTATTTAATGGACTCGATAAATTTAAAACGAGAATTGATCATATTAATTCAAATTTATATCAATCTTTATTAGGAGAAAAAGATCTAGGTGATCTTATTTTAGAAAAATATGGTATGCGAAGTAAAAATTACAAGGCTATTGATGATAATTCTCCTACCCTATCTGATTCCGAAATTATTAAAATTATGATGAATCTTGATTACTTTCAATTTTACAATACTTCTGTTGCTATTTTAAATAGATCGTTACAAACACCTTTTAATTTCGATGATTTATTAGACGAGAAAAAGGCTGATTTCGATAAACAACTTGCCAAAGAAGACAAGGAAAATGATTGTGCACAATTTACATTAGCTAAGGAATATATAGATATTGAGGATTTAAAAGGTGATGATAATATTGATATATTTTATGATAAAAAATTTGACACTACATTTTATAGTTATATTAATGAATTTAAAAATGAAAAGGCTTCGATGAATGAAAAGGAATTTAAAAAATTTATTAAAGATAAATTGGTTTCTGATGTTGGTGTCGCAAAAAGTCAAGCATATGAAGAAGCATCTACTATGATTATGGGTAAAAAACCTGTTAAAGAGGATGATTATGCTGTTTTAATATTAGAAGATGGTGATGAAATTAAATATTATTATTACAAACGTACTGATAATAAATGGGCTAGAGATGAGACTATTCCTGAAAATACGTTTTATGATACCTCTAATTTATTTTGTAATACACAAGATAAATGTATTAGTATTAATCAGTTTTTTAAGGATAAAAAGGGTAATGAATTAACAAATAATGTTACCACTTGTGCTACTACTGAATTAGGTGAAGATCTTATTAAACAAAATATTATTAAAGAAATGTATGACGAGTTTGATAGTTCTTATGACAAAACAAAAAAACAATTATCAAAGGAATTAAATCAGTTATTTAAGTATCAAGCATCTGTTATATATCCACTTAAATTATTAAAAAGGTATTTAGATAATAAAAATGATTATGATAAATTTGCTTTGGGTATGGGTGAGGAAGAGCGTGATGTTATTACTTCACCTAAAGCCAAATTATTGAATTTGATTCTAGGACAATCTGATTTCGTTAAAAAACAAAATGATATCGTATTATTTAAAAGTAAGTTTTTAAGAGATTATAATCAATTAAATGATGAAGATCCTTGGTGGTATTATTGTATTGAAACTGATATTAAATTACTTCCTACATTTGTATTTGAATTAGCTGCAGCTTTTGTTGAAAGGGGTGATTATTTTTCTATTATGGAAATTATATGTAATCAAAGGGGTAAGAAAAGTGATGATGGTGACAAATGGGTTGATGAATATAGTGGATGGACTATAAGACAAATAGCTGCTGAAAGTGATGAAGGATATGATGAAGGAGGCAGAAAGGTACAATCGAGAGAAATTCTAGAAATGGATGCTGGTGATTCATTACTGCAAATTGCTGATAAATCAGCTATTAAGTATTCTAATCCTCTTGCTAAATTGTCTTCAAATATTTTGACAACTTTATCAGGACTATTAGGTATTAATATTGACAGTATTAAAGATGATATTATTAATCATACATTAACTAGTCATGAATCCATTATGGATACAAAAGAAAATCATGAGAGAGAAGAAGAAGAACGTGTGGATTCCGGTAAAAAACCACTTCCACCATATGAAACTGTATATTATCAATCCTTGTTGTTTATTTTATTAGCATACATGATAACATATATTTCTGCTAATATACCATCATTTACTAGTAAAAAAACTTATCCAAAATGTAAAAAATCATTAATAGGGTATCCTGTAAAAGGTGATGAAGATTTGTCAAATATTAATTATATTGCCTGTATAATTGTGCAATTAAAGCAAAAATCAGTAATTCCATGGAATACGATTTATGGTATGAAAGAGCCTACAATAAATACGAATATAAAGAAATTTATAGATGCAGTAGTATTAAAAAATGGGGATATTACGCAATTGATTGATCAAAAAAGAAATTATTTAATGCAAAATGAAGATGATTTTATTCCTATTGAGTTAGATATTAAAAAATGGCTTAATTTCTTACCACCATTACAAGCTATAACAAATAAGGCACCACAACCATTATCTAAACCTTATTTAGATTCATTAAAGGAAAATATTAGAAAAAATTCGAAACAACAAATAGAGCAAATAAATGCAGTCAGATCAAAAATTATATATTATTCATTAGCAATCATTCAATCAATACAAAAGATTGTGGAAAAAGAGACTCCTATATTAACAAATAATAATTTGGTACCATTTTTGCAAAATGCTTGTTGTAATTCTAGAGATGTATATGAAACTGTTTTGTATTTTATAAAGAAGGATCCCAATATAAAGAATTATAATGACATAGTTGTGTATTTATCTGATGTAAACTTTGATATAGTAAATATGACAGAGCCAACTATTTTGTTAGATAACAAAGATACCAAGTTGAAGTTTCCTGTATTGAGTCAAGAGTTTTCAGAAAATACTATATATAGAGCATTTATTGAATATTGTAATTTTGGTAATGAAATTTCTATACCAAATTCGCTATTAAAAATATGTTTAGATAAGCCATCGTTATATAATAAAGATGATGAAATAGAGGCAAAAATAGAGAGTTTAAAATCCGAGGGTAAAAATTATACACTTGAGTCATTTAATCAGTTAATGGAAATTGTTAATAAAAACAATATTATTCCATTAAATTTGGATGCTGGAGAAATATCAAATATACAGAAAGTGAGAGATATTTTAAATCATTTAATTGAAACTGGAAATACTGTATTTGAGTCTGAATTTTTAATAAATATGGGGAATGTGTTAGATACATATGATTTGGTTATTGAAAAGGGTGATTCTAACATTAGAACTTTGAGAAATTATTTGGGTACAAATATTGAGAAAATAAAGGTTGAAATTATTGATTTTTTGAACAAACATAGTAGTAGTACTTCAAATACATTATCATTTATTGATACTATTATGGAGTTTAAACAAAATGGAAATGAATATATTATAAATATTGAAGATGAAACATTATATAAGGTAATTAATTATATAAAAAATAGTATATTTAATATAGGTTTTGTATTTCCATCTATAATTTTAAATAGTGTTGATTATAGTTCTATTAAAATACCAAAGCACTGGAATTTATCTGATAAACATAATTTATTAATCAAAAGTGTTATTGAAAAACATTATGAATTATTAAAGGCTTTCTTTTCAGATGTTTCTTTGAGACCTTTTTTGAAAACTTATATACAAAAAATGAAGGATATATATACTTTGGTTGAAAATATTCATTTTTACTCAACTATTGTACAAATGGATGGAGAATCATTAAATACTATTTTCGATAATAAGACGAGTTCTTTGTTATTTTATTTCTTTTTCTTAACATTTATCAAAGAATTGACTGTATTAAGTGAAGATATTACTTTATATGAATCTGTTCAAACTCCTATACCACAGTTAGAAGAAATCACTACAGATTTATTATTAGAACAAGAGAATACTGGTCAAATTACTGAATTAGAAATTATACGTGGTGAGCAATTAACTATTAGAGAGAAATTGGCAAAAATGATTATCAATTATTGTACGATTTTGAGTGGTGATAAAAAGGTTATTGATGTTAATAGTGATATTATTAAAGAAAAAATTACACGATTAAAGGATAAGGAAAAAGACAAAATTACAACTAAATTGCGTGATTTGTCTCCTGAAGAAAGAGAAGTTGAAAACTTATTCAAAGATCATAGACTAGAGCGTTGGGACAAAGGTCAGCAAAAGGGATTAACTGAATATGTTCAAAAGACTTTTGATGAAGAAATTGCAGAAATGGAGGCTGATGAATTGAGAGAAAGACAATTACAAGAGAGAGTAGATAGAGAGACATTTAATATGAATAGGGATATATTAATGGATGATCATATAGAGCAACAACGTATTTCTCATGAAATTGAAAGAGAAGAATATGATATGGGACATTTTGCGGATGATGATGATATGATGGATAATGATGATGGTAATGCTATAGATTATGACGATGAATTAGATTTTGAATAATTATACATGAAATAATAATTTTGTATAATTATTTATAAACATCTACTACTAACGAAAGAGGCATTCCGGTTGTTTTGACTCTTGGGTCGTGATCCGGTGTTCTAGATATATATCCTTTTGTATAATCTATTTTTTTTACAATCCAGTCTTTTTTATTTTTAAAATAATGCATAAATTGTATATCTGTAAATTTGGATTTTTGAAATAATTCATTTACTAAGTTGTAGGTAGGAAACCAAACATGTCCACCATCTACTACTTTTTTTAATGTTTCGTCGTATCTTCCACCTCCTTTGGTATCATATATAATATTATCAGAAGCATCTTTTACACACCTACTAAATATAATAGGTGAATTGAAATCGGGTACAGAGAATCTAAATAATCCTCCTGGTTTTAAGATACGATATATTTCGTTAAATATGTCTAATAAATATTTGTATTCGATATGTTCCATAACATCTTCTGATTGAAAAATATCGACACAATTGTCAGGTAGTTGAATAGGTTTTGTAATATCATGTTGAATATTAAAATGATCAGATTTATAGAGAGATAATCCTATAAATGGAATATCTTTGTTTCGTTGTTCAACTCCATCTCCTGCATATAAATATATATTTGAAAACTTATGTATATCTTGAAACTTCATAATAATAATAATATTTATAAATGTTTAAATATCTATTTTGTATAATTAAAATTAAATCTCTCAATTTCTCTCGTTGAATTCGTTTTCCCATCTTTATATGATATCCTTGAAATATAGAAATGAATATAGACTTTTCAAGATATAGATATGAGAATTTAAAAAAGATTAAACGAGAGATTCAGAGAGAAAATAAATAATAAATATGACCCTTGTATTTTAAAATTAATTATGAATTAATCTCTCAATTTCTCTCGTTGAATTCGTTTTTCTATTCTTATATGAGATTCATGGTTTTATGATTTTAATATATACTTTTCAACATACTGATATGAGAATTAAAAAAAGATTAAACGAGAGATT
>JGI10211J14876_10000586_pt1 | contig 15768 bp, 10 predicted proteins | sample Etolagsediment_FD_14876 | JGI IMG/M metagenome (IMG submission 14876)
AAGTTAAATCAGGACTTGGCAAATAAGACAAGAGCGTTTGATCAGCTGGCAGAGGACCATGAACATTACATGGAACTGTACCACGGGCTTACTTCTGCATTAGCAACAGATCTTACAGAAAAGCTTGGTGAGGAGGTTAACTTGCAGGAACTAGACAAAGACCCCTTAAATTACATAATGCTTAAACTTGTCGAATTAGAACAAAAATACACAAGCATAATCACAGACCTGCTGAAAAGAGAGATAGAGGCTGCAGCGGGCTCTGAGGATATTGATGTAAGCAGAATACTGGAGCCTGCAGATGCTTGCATGAGACTTGGCCGTCTTTATGCTAAGAGAAGTTACACAAAAGAAGCACAAAAGAAATTCGCAGCTGCATCAAACTTGTACGAGCAGGCACTGCCTTTTGTAGAAGATAAAGCCCCGATACAAAAGAAAATGGATGAATGCACAGCAGAATGGGAAGCACTGGAGGCAAGCCAAAATGACTAAGGAAATTCTTGCAAGGAGCATGAATCTTGAAGAGCCTTATGATAATTTTGTAGTAGAAGGTCTTGTCCCTCTAGTAGATAAGGAAAGCCCTGTTTTGATAGATGATCCAGACTGCTGGGATGAGAATGAGCTGAAAATAGATGTTTTCAGAGCCAAATATTTCATAGCACTGGAAGATATCCCTGCTTTTGTAAAAAAATTAAGAATGCAGTCAGGAGAAGCAATACGTCCTGAGACTTACTTGAATCAAGATGATATCTGCTTTCTTTTAGAGGATGCAGAGAGCATGGCTGGCGTAGACACCACATTAAAAGAATTGCAAGCCGCAAAAGCAGCTCTGCAGGAAGAACACGATGAATTAGATGATGTACATTCTAAACTTGCAGAAGAATTCAAGCAATACAAAGATGATGCAAAAGAAGATATTGATAAAGCTGAAGAAGAGCTTCATTTTAAAACAGTTTATGAGCAGGCGCTGGAAGATGAAAAAAGAGCACTAAAAGCAGAAGAGAAAAAATTGCGCCAGAAGATAGCTGAACTAACTGCTATGAACACAAAAAGAGTGCAAAAAGGACTGGCAGATGCAATGGGTGCAGGAGAGCCTGCAGACGTCATAAAATTGAAAAATGAAAAAGATGCGTTGCGCGCTAAAAATAGAGATTTAAATACTGAAATAGAACAGGTGCGTCTTTCTTTGCAGAGAGTTATGGATCAATGGGCTGAAATAGACGAGGCAGCAGAAGAAAGAGAGTTTTATGAAGCAATATATGAGCAGCACTTGCAGGAACAACTTGATGTATTAGAAAAAGAAACAAAGGGCCTGCAGGAAAAGCTTCAGGAATCAGAAGAAAAAAAAGCGTACGGGTCTGCTGCAGAAAGTAAATCACATCACAAAGCAAGGCATATGGAAGCTGCACTTAAGCGTATTCATGGGGATCCTGAAGGCTTGGGAGAATTGTTCTACAATCTTAAGAAGTTAGCGTATGAATTCAATTATGAGTTTAGCACAGGCACTTTTGAGCCTAAATGGAATATGGGCGGCGCCTCTCTTGCGCCTGGAAAAGTGCTTGATTCAGACGGCCCGCGAGACATGACAAGATGGGAAAAGATAAAAGAATATGCCTGGGATAAAATTACAGATCTGCCTTTGATAGGATTTCCGCTTTCTGAATGGAAGCGCAGGTTTGAGACCTGGCCGTCTGCAAAAGAGCTGAGTTATTTCATAAAATGCATTCACAAGGCCTTTGTGGAAATTGAGGAAAAAGATCCAAAATATGCAATGGCGCCAAATAGGGTGAAAGGTTACTCTATAAGAGACGCAAGCGAAGTATTTGCTGAGAACATAGAAGAATTAAGGCAGAAGATTATAGAAGAGGCAGACAAATTAGGAAAACCGATAAGTGACAAGAATGCGGTTAGATTCGACAAACCTGCAGAATCAGGTGAACTTAAAGAACTGTACAGCGCTCTTGATGCTCTTATGCAGGCAGTTGATTACAAGCCAAAAGAAGATACTACACCTACTGAAGATGGCACTCATTTTGCAATAAGCCCTGCGCAAAAATACATTGATTTCCTGCAATATCTGGGCGGAAATCTTACAAAAGAGACGCCTGAGTCAACAAAGGAAGCAGTTGCTGCCAGAAAACCTATAAAAGAAATAAAAACATTAGATGAAGTCTTTCGAGAACCAGAAGAAGATGCAGAAATGAAAACAACACTTACTCCAGACGAATTCTTTGGAGACAAAAAACCAGAACCTACACCTAAACCAGAACCTAAAATAGAGTCTGGAAGAAAAGTTGTTACACTAGAGGATTTCTTTGGAGCAGAGGCAACAGAAGTAGCACGGAAAACAGCAGAAGCACCTGCTGATAAACTGTCGCCAGAAGAGATGCTTACAGAAGTGTGTGAAGCAGCTGCTGAAGCTGAAAAAGCAGAAGAATCAAAACCAGCAGAGTCAGCTGCAGTTGATGAGTTATTGCCACCAGAAGCATATACAGAACCCAAAACACCTGTTCCTGAAAGAGTAGAATATGAGCCCGTTCTAGAGGAAACTATGGATGAGGTAGTGCTGGAGCATTCTCCGAAAGAAATACCTTATAAAGAGCCTGAGCAGGCACCTGTTACAGATCATGAACGTGTCTATCAAGATGTTAAGAGAGAAGATGATGTGCCAGCAGGAATAGAAGGCTCTGCAGAGATTTGGTATAAGGTTCTTGGAGATATTATTAAATGCAAGGATACTGTTCCACCCAAAAGAAAGTTATTTACCACCTATTTGAACTCAGGAGATCAAAATAAGCGTGTTGAGGCCTATATTTTGGGAAGTATGGCTGAAGATTGTTTCTTTGCTAAGGATTATGCAGAATCATTAAGATTGAATAAATTTGCTTATGACGCCTGTAAAGCGGCGATTGCTGTTTCTGACGATGTCAGCTTCGATAAACGGCAGAAAGAGAAGATTGAGCGTAATATAGAACTGCTTGAGAAACAGCTTCAGTCAAAAGCGCAGGGAGAAATTAAATGAAACTGTGTTAAATGAATATTCTGGCAGATGAGTATTGCTGATGTAAACCAATACAACAAAAAGCCAAATATACATCGCTAATGTGCCCCATTTCAATACCTCAAAGCTTTTTCTAATTCTTTGTTCAATTCATTCAGCATAACCAATGCTTCTACATTAGATATCACGCCGTCCTTGTTCGCATCAATTTTGCCAAGCAACTCTTTTTTTTCAGCTATGCTTAAAGGAGGATAAAGCTCAGCATAAATATAAAATATCCTGTCACAGTATTGTTCTACTTTTCTGCTCATTAAAAAATCTTTTTTACTAACTGGTTCATCTATGCTATAACAACCAGATCCTAATGCTAACATACTAAATATTGCTGCTTTTCTGCCGATATTTTTTATTTTTTCTGTTATGTTCATTTTAAGTCCTCCATAACTTTTTCTCCATACACTGTAAAGTAATAACTAAGCAGTAATAATTTGGCACACATATAGATAATGTATACATTTATTAAATAATGTATATGATGTATTTTTTTAGAAAGATTTAAATAGTAACAAAGTATAGTTGTTTTTGAGTATATGTTTAACTCTTGTTTGTTTCATGCTGAACTTTAGGTAAAATAACTAAGAGGTTTGATAAAATATGCTGATAGAACCCCAAAAAAAGTATGGGCGGATAAGGAATCGTCTTTTTAGATCATGCAGTCATATTTTGCAAAAATTCAAGAGGTTGGCATGCCTTGCCTGCGAGGTTAAACATAGATGAAGCGCAAAATCATTGAGCATGGTACATCAAATGCAGTAACCCTTCCCAAAAAGTGGTTTGACAAATACGGGCTTAAACACGGAGAAGAACTCAACGTAGAGGAAAATGGGCCGAAACTGATAATAAGTGCGGAACAAATCAAAGCCAAAAGAGAGACCATAAAAATAGAACAAGAACTATTTATTCCTTATGTTCACAAAGTTATAGGCAAAATATGTATAGCAGGATATGATCATATAGCTATAATCATATCAGACCAAAAAGATATGGACAAGGTAGAAGCAGAAGCATTAAAGAATGTCCTGGGCCTTGAAATGATTAAAAAAACAGATAAAGAAATTACTTTTGATATTGTAATATCAGATACACAGGAACAATATGAGAAATATGAAAGAAAAACATTTCAGACTGCAATAGAATACGCCAAATTCATTTTAGAACTAATTGAAAAAAAAGAATATGCAAAATTAGATAATAGAAGTTTGGAGATGCTTAATAATAAATTTTCAGTATTCTGTGAGCGATATTTAAATAAAACTCTGTCAAAAGACTGCATTTTCAAGTATATTATAATATGGAATCTAGAAAAAATAACAGATGAATATAAACTATTAACACGTTTTGTCAAGGAACATAATGTCCAAATATCAAAAGAAACAAAGGAATATTTCAAGAAAGCAATCAAATATCTTGAAGATTTTCAAGACCTTTATTATTCATTTGCACCGTCCAAATATTCAAAAATGAATCAAGACAAAATAAAATTAATAAATAAAGAGGGTAATGCCTTGCGTCTCAAAAAAACAGTTCCAGAAACAATAGTGATAAGCAAACTAATGAATACAATAGTCACAGTCTTTAACTGTTTAGGGAACGTGCTTGCCATGCACGTCTCTGAATTTTCTATTCCAACCGTTAAAATATAATAATATTGCAAAGAATCAGCGAACTGCAGTCCTTTCTCTTGCCTTTTTCCGATTTTTATTTAGATCCGATGCGTACTTAATCTAAAGAGAAAGTAAAATAGCATAATGCCCGATATGCGGGTTTATTGAGAATAATCAGTTCTCCTGCGGAGATTTTTTTATCGCTATTTTGGACAGCATTTGATAATATCGCTTGAATGATTTTGCCACGTCTGGACGTGTTATGTTTATGCACACAAATGGATGCTGAAACATCAGCGCTATTCCATTATCATTTATGAATAATGAATTTGGCGAGCTATATTCTTTTGGCAGGAATTGTATTTCTGTATATTTTAATTGTCTAATAATTTTGATTCTGCGTAAAGGATAATTTTCGTTTACTATGTGGTGGAAAAGTACTTTATTCTTTATTCTTTTATTGTGCCATTCTTTTAACCATCCTTCTCCCAGGTCTTTTGGAAGGTCTTGTGGCACCCCTAGGACATAAAGTTCTTTTGTATTGGAAATCAAATCAATCAAGGTTTTTCTTGCTCCTGCAATTCCTTCTAATATTTTAATACTGCTTGGAGGTTTTGCTTCAAACTGCAGTATTTTTAATTCCGGTATTATTTTTTGTAGTTTTAGTTCTTTTACTTTTAAGATATGCATTAGCTGTTCTGGATCTATTACTTCATAGTATTTGATGTTTTCTCTGGTGTAATGGCCCACAAGCCCTTTTTTCACAAGTCGGTCCAGTGCATCATATACATTCGGTCTATGTAGTCTTGTTGCTTTTGCTATGTCCATTGCTTTTGCAATGCGCATTTCGAGCAATTTAAGATAAACTTCAATTTCATTTTTGCTTAATCCCAGTTCAGATAACACTTCTTTTTTCATTTTATATGTATTTTAAGTATAACTAATATTTAAATGCTACTTATTTAGTTTTAATAACCCGAACTCCCTTCCAACCTTTGGATGGAGATTTTTCTTAAACTATGCTCTTTTTAGTTGTAGTGGATAATACACCGGAATTTAATATGCTTTGTTTGCTATTATTATTCTTAAATCGTGATTAAGCAAAAATCCCGGAGGCAAATAAAATGTCAAAAGATGACGAAGTACTTAAAAAAAAGCCGGGCGAGGAAACGCAAGGCGAAGATATTGAAGAAGAGTTTACAGACGAGATTCCGCAGAGTACTGAAGGTTCTGATACAGGCCTATTTGGTGACTTGGGGGATTCAACACAATATAATGATTCTGCACTTCAGGACGAATTAGATACCGAGCAGGAGATTCGATATGCCCAGACAGTTGCAGAACTCAGCAAAGAAGACGCTGCAGACGCATATTCATTGCATCATGCTATGCAAGCTTTGCGAAGAAGGAAACAAATTCTTGAACTTGGTGCAAATCCTAATTCTTCAAATCTGGAAAATTATGTTCAGACGGTTGTTAAGACTGCAAAAGTAAAGCAGCGCACAGCTTTAAAAAAAGAGATGCAAGCAGAAGTAGAACGAAGAAGTCTTGAAGAAGGTATTCGCGGCATAGTGAACAGAGTAAAAAAGAAGTTTGGTTTGAGAATAAAGCTTCCTAAGAACCCAGATATGGAAGATGTTTATCAGACAGTTGTGAACACTCTTTATGAAAGTAGGGCGCAAAATACTGCAAATCTTCAGGCAAAAGTTGAAGCACACGACACTAATGTTACAAAGTATGCTGCGCAAATGAATGAATACCTGCGTTTGATTCAAGAAGGATTGGCTGCTGTTGAACGTTCTCAAGCAAGAAAGAACATCATTGAGATGCAATTGGCTGGTCTGCGTGAACAAAGAAGGTCTCTTGCAAATCTGGTCGCTGCAAGACCGCATGATCGAAAAATACAGAATCAGTACACCACCGCAATGGAGCAGATAAGAACGTATGAAGAAGAACTCTTTACTTTGACAGAAGATTTAAACAATGCAACTGATGATTTAGAAGATAATGATGTAAATTTCAATCATTATGCCGGTCTTGTGAAGCAGGAGCGAAATTCAAAAACAATTGCTAACAAGAGCAGGAGAACTGCAGCAAGAGACGTCGCTGATCTTGACCAGCAGAAAGAGAGAGGAAATGCTTTATCCGGTATCCAGGATACTGTGCTGCTTGTTGCAAAAAGCGAAGCAGAATACAGCAAAGTTTCTGGTGTTGTTAATCCCCAAAATGAAGCAACAAATCAGATTCTTGGCAAGGTCGATGTTTATGCAGATATCAACAGTCATTCAAGACGGACTCTTGATCAAGACTCCAGTATGAATGAGATGGATATGAGCAGGGATCTTCGTAACAGGGAAGTCTACAAGAACTTGCGTGTCAAGTACGGATGATTTCTTCTTTTTTTCAAAATTTTAACATAGGTGAACGAGATGGCATTAGACAAAAAACTAAAATCAAACCCAGTGCAGGATTTCATGGAGCGTGTTGATAAAAGGATGCGAAAAAAAGGTTTTAAACCTGTTCAAAATTCTGCAGTTGATAATACTGCGCCTGCAGTTTCTGTTAAACAAAGAATCTCAAGAGCAAAACCGCAAGAAAAACCTGCATTTAAACAAAAATCTCTTGTTGAGCGGGTTGTTGAAAGGCAGGGTGGTTCTCCTAGAGATATCTGTCATACTGTTTACAATGCTCTGCATGAGTCTGGTTTGGTTATCAGTCCTGAGCGCACGCTTAAGACCGGCAAGGTGGAATACGTTGATCTTAGCGGCAATAATGCAATGCAAATGTGTGTTTCTGAAAAAAGTTATAGTGCACCTTTACTTTTTACTCACCTTGTTGCATTGACTGGGCAGGGCAGCATGATGTTTACTGGTCAGGCCGGCACTGGAAAAACAAGCAGTGCTGTTCTTGTTTCTAGTTTTTTGTTTGGCAAGCCGCTTGATGAGGTTCGAAAGGCAGTTATTCAGGGAAATCCAGAGCTTACTTTTGGCGATATGATTGCAGTTACTAACATTGCTGATTTGGTTAACAAAGGCATTGAGCGCGTGCACCCTAGAAGTTTTGTTACATCAACTATAAGAATAATTGATGAGGTGAACAGGATTACTCCTGGCAAGCGAGCCATTCTGTATTCTATAGCAGATAATGGCCAGGTTCAGTTTAGGGACAAGATCATCAAAGCGCCTCCCGGACCTTTGTATGCTACGGCAAACCCTAAAGATTCTGGCAATGATACGCTTGAGCCTCCTTTTCTTGATAGGTATGATGTTTGTGTGAAAGCAAGAGCATTAGTGCCGCATTATATTGAATTGTTGACTTCAAGAGGTGTACAGGATAAGATGCGGTATGGTATAGACTTGTTGAGGTCGATTCCTCACTTGTCTGATGCAGATTTTATACAGATTAGAAAAGAGATTGATGATGTTGATTTTGACAAGGATGCATTGAGCAGGCTTGCTTATTTTCTTGCTGAACTTAATTTTTGTGACAGAGGCGGCAGGGATGTTGCACGAAAAACTAAATCTGATGCAGATACTCAGAGACCTGGTCCGTTATGCAATAATTGCCATTATCTCACTGATTTGCATATATGCAATCAGGCGGTAGAAGGGCTTTCTCCCAGGGGCTACAAAGCGGCTTATTTGTATCCTAAGATTTTTGCATGGTGGCAGGGCAAGAAAAAAGCGGGACAGGAAGAGGTTGAGCTTATTTTGCCGTATGTTGTTCGTCACCGAGTTGAGCCTACAAGTCATGCAGTGAACAAGGATTCTATTTATCGTAATGATAGGCATGCTTTTGTTTGTGATTTGATAGAGACGTCTGGCAAAGCATATGAACAGGATGTTGCGAAGTTCCCTCAGCTTGCTGAATTGACTTCGCTGGTATACAGAGTCAATAAGTATGGTAAAAAATCTGGTGTTAAACGGGGCGACATTATGATGTTGATGAGAGAGTACACCAAGAAGATTGATTCTGGTGCCAGAGCGAGCATTGCTGTTGCATTAAATGACGTGGCTGAGAGGTTGAAATAATGGCGGTTCCTGCTTTCAAGAACGTGTGGAATGGCGTGAAGAGATTTTGGGGAAATCCTCGTCTAGCAGACCCTCTAATTTATACGCAAAAGCGTGAAGCAGACAGGGTTATGGGTGCTGAATCGCTTGCTTATTTTAATTTTGGAGATAAGAGTATCAGTGTTCATTATCCTAATGTTGTGAAAAAGCTTGGAAAAGGTTTTCTTGCTCCTGTTGAGATTCATGAGGTCGGGCATCATAAGTTCTGCCCGTATGATTTGCGCATGCTTCTTAGGATGATTAATGAGGCGGACAAGATTTTAGAAAATCCGCAGAATGCAAAGTATTTTGAGAATGTTCTTTCAGATATTTATGTTAATACTCATGCAATAAGAAAAGGTGGAAAATCTATTATTAACATTTATCAGGCAATGGACAAGGGCCCTTCTGATGCGTTCTGGAATGTGTATATGCGGACTTGTGAGCGTTTGTGGAATATCTCAAAAGGTTCTTTATCTACAGGCATTGATTCTGGCATGGAAAAAGATTCCGAGACTCTTGAAAATCTTGTAAAGGATACTATTTATTCTTCAAGAAGATGGCCTTCTGCAATGAGTATTTTTACTCAGGTGATGAAGAAATATATTAAAGATACTGAAAAGCAGAAGAAAAAAGGTTTGATTGATAATCACTCTGCAAAGGACTTTTCTGATTCAAAGAACTTGGAAAAAGATATGCGCGGTCTTGCTAAAGAACTTGGGTTCAAACAGTACAAACGCGTGCTTGCTGCTGCAGGAATTGGCAAGGATACGGGCAAAAAAAGTTCTAAAGGCGGTAAAAAGACTACTCCTGCGGGTATTGGAGGCCATCGCGCAGGTGTTGGTAAAGGTGACGAAAAAATTGCTTCAAGATTGTTTTATAGGGATTTGGCAAGACATTATCAGATGGAGATTGAGAAGGTTAGAACAAATAATTCTGATTCTGTTCCATACAGTCCTGTTGAATGGGGTGCGAGTGACGATGTAAATCAGCTTGATGCCGAATTTTCATTACGTCAGCTTGGAAAGATTATTCCTGGCGAGTCTGCGTACAAATGGCAAAAAAGGCAGGGTTCATATGGGTCGTTTGATTCTAATTACCCAGATCTTTTGATTGTTTTGGATAGCAGCATTAGCATGCCGGATCCGGTTGCTACAATGTCTGTTCCTGTTTTAAGCAGCATGATTGCTGCAAAGACTGCATTTTCTGTCAACTCAAGAGTTGGAGTCATCAATTTTTCAACTAATTATTCTGTTCTGGATTACAATGGCAGGCAGTCTGCTGTTGAAAATGAGCTTATGCGGTATCTTCGTGGCGGGACTTCTATTCCTGGCAAGGCTATTTTGAATACTGTTAAGAAGAACCTCAACAAACAGCATATTATAATTATCACCGATGCAGGCATAAGTAATCTTGATGCAGAGATTAATAATCTCGAAGCCGCTGTTAAAAAAGCAGGTGCTGGTGGAACAATTTTTCTTGCAAACTGCGGGGCTCAGGAAAGCAGTAAACTGGAAAAAGCAGGTTATGCTATTAAATCTGCTGCAAAAGTGTCTGATTTGATTGATTTGACCATTGAAACTGCAGGGCAGTTGTATGGTGGTTAAGATGGAAGAAAAAAATGTTTTTAAGGATTTGAGATGGCGTAAGGAAAATGCTGATTTAGGTACTCTTACAACAAGGCTTGGCCGAGATATCCAAGAGGCACATTCTAATTTGGGTTCTTTGGATTTAAGTGCGTTTGGTATGCTGCTTGAAGTTTATTCTGAAAAGCATCTTTTCGATATTCAGCCAGGCGAAATAACTGTTATTGAAGAGACTGCATCAAATGTTGAGTCTGTTGTAAATGAATTTGTTAAGTTAGAGAGAAAGATTGGAGAGGGTTATTTGCCTGAAGCTGCTGTTCATGTAAGAGAAGCAAAAGATTGTATTGAAACTTATTCGGTCTTGCTTGAGACTGTGCTTGTTGAATCTTATGAGTTGTTTATGCAAGATTCTGTTGTTTTTGAGGATAGTCTTAAGTCTAAGAATCTGTTTGATATTGAAAAATCCAGAGCAGTTCTTGAGAAAACTCTTGTGTTGTATAAAGAAATAGAACACTTTGCTAAAAAAAGAGGATTTTTTAAGAAGAAAAGACTTGATAAAAAAATTAACAAGTATATTGCAGAGTTTGACAAGGTTGCTGATATTGCAAGCGAGATTTTAGATGCTGAGCAAAGATTATGTTCTGCAGAGTGGGGTAAAAATAATATTTCCCTGCTTGAGAAGCTGTATCGTAAATTTTATAATGGCTGGTTTAGACAGGGCATTATTTCAAAATGTGAAAAAGCAAGGTATCCTGAAGGAAAGAGTGTTGCTGAAGCTTTATGCGGGGATATTGCTTATGTTTTAGATAATCTTGCTGATGTAAAGCAGACTCGAAAAGATTTATGTAAAGAAGTGGATATGCTGGATTCTTATGCTCAAGAAGTTGCTGATGCTACTGCTAGCCCTGCAGGCATTCAAAGAATTAAGCGCATAGTATCACTGGCAGATCCTATTAAGTATAGTGATTTAAGAGATACTTTTTATTTTGCAGGTATGGTGAATACTTATGTGCAGAAGTGTGCGGGAATAAGAGAACTTGCGCGCGAAAAAGCTCGCGAAATTAGCAGGGCTTGTATTAAGGATTATGCTTTGATTGAAGCGGCTTTCAAAAGAGGTGATGCTGTTGAGGATATGGAGCTTGAGCATTTGCAGAGAACTTTTGATGAATTAAACAATCATGAGCTGTCTGGCAGAATCACTCTTTTGAGACGGAGGATGAATCAAAATTCTGGGTTTTTCAGCATGACGCATTATTTGAAACAGAATAGTTGTCCTCCGGGATATTTGATTCTTTGGGATACTCTTTTAGGCAGAAATGGGACACAGGATTGGATTGAGCGTATTGCTATTTTCAGCAAGACCCTTGAAGGGATGGAATGTTCTTCTGATGAGGAAAAAGCTTGGCTAAAACACGCCAGATACGCGATTAAAGAAGATTCTGCCAGAGGTTATCTGCGGACTAAGCTTGCAGGCTCAAGACAGATGAAATGTGCTGTTGATTTGGCCTTGGTTGCTATCGATGACAAGGCAGACGCATCACAATTGTTACCACCAACCAGATGCAAAAACAACCCGAAGCTTTATAAGTGAACACTGTTTTATAGACTATGTTCAAGAGCAGATAATATGGCAAAAAACATAAATATTTAGAACAAACAATTAATGATTTTAAGCAATCCAAGAAAAGCGCGGTGCGCGCGTATGAAAGCAGCAAAACAATATATGATTCCAAGATAATAAAAGATTAAAATGGTACTAAAAGACGATACGCAGGACATAGAAGTAAAAATTAAGCAGAGAGATGATTTTTTGCGCAAGAGGCGAAAGCTGGGCAGGAAAAAACACAGCATAATTTCTATTTTTGGTTCTGGCGGTCTTGCCGAGGGAATTATTCATAACTTGATTAAAGAAAATAAAATGTATGGTTCTTTGGATATAAGCAGAATATATCTTGTTAGCGGTTCTTATGCGCGTGCAGAAGGTATTGCAGGAGAACTGCAGGATATTGGAGGCAATGTTCTTCCAAGGGACTATTCTTGCATTGACGAAATAAAAGAACTTTCCGATATTATTGTGATTGCCACAGATAATCACAAAGCTAATGCCCATTATAAAAATAATCCAGAGCAAATCACTGCTGAAGTGCGTGAAGAGATGACAAGGAATAATCTTGAGCCTGTTGGCAGGATTGCTGAAATGCTGGGTTCCGGAACTGTTTTTAATGGAACTCTTGTGATTGGAACAAATCAAACAGACCGATTATGTGGTTATGCTCAGCGCAAGTCTGGCATGGACGCAAGAAGAATTGTGGGAATTAATCACACAGATACAATTCGGCAAAGAAACCTGTTTCATAGGGCGATTCAGGAGCACAGCAATAGCGATAGTTTATCGTTAAGAGACATTAATGCTTTATTAGATTTTTGTTACACCATCGGCTCACACGACAGCACAATGGTCCCTGCATTCTCAAATGCAGAATATGCAGGCATTGACCCTAAATCAGTATCTTTTATTTCGGAGGCGATTGCACAGATAAGGCCTGAAGTTATTAGGCGCGGGGTAGAGCAATTCAAGAAAACCGGCAAGATTCCTACCCAGGTTCCTGCAAAAGCAGGTGCTGAAACAATCAAAGCAATAATTAATGAGCAGGATTGCGTGGTTGCTTCAACGTATCTTGATTTTACAGAACCTTTTTTTACAGAAGACCCTTCTTTTAATTTATACAAAGGCAGTTTGCCTTCCAGTCCAGTATATGCCGGTTTTCCTTGTTTTTTTTGGGATGGCCGGGCAGAGCTTATGCCTCAATGGGGTTCTCAGAAAGATAGAGACCGGCAATTGAGGTGGTTCTTTGGCCTGTCTGATGACGACAAGACTGCTTTTATTGAAAGCGCAAGGCATGTAAGAGGAACATATGAGGGGTGGATTAGCGAAGGTGCTATGCAGGATGTATCCAGCAAGGCGGGTTATTGTTTCACAAGGCGTGTTGACAAAGAAGCAGATTATCCTGCAATTGATTTGGATACTGTTGTTTTTTCTCTTGATAAGAAACATTCTCGACAGGTTAACATGTATAGGCCTGGTCTTTCTTTTGCTTCACGCAAGTCTTTTTCATGTGATATGGATGATAATCGTTCTAGTTTAAAGAAGTTGTGCGCAAATGATAATACTTTGTCTGCGTTATTGTTTGTAATAGGCAAGAGGGGGGCAAAAAATACATATCAAGTGGTTAGATGGAATATAGAATCCGGCAACACCAAAAAGTATCAAGCAACAGACAGAGATTTAAGCTCTATTGTATTGTGCGGAGATGACATTATTTGCGGCGTAAATGGAAAATCTAATGATGTTGCTGTTATTTATAGAAAAGACGGTTCTGAGGAGGTTATTACCGCAGGCGAGCAGATGAGTTTTTCATCTATTGCGGTTAATGGCAAATCTGTTTTTGGCGTTTCTAAGGATAGAATTTATCAGATTGATGGCAATCAATTGAGGCTTGTTGCCGAAACAAAAGGCATTTTGACTAATCCCCGGACAATAAGTACGAATAATGGCATTTTACTCGCTGCAGGCAGTTCTAACCAGAATAAAGTTTACGTCATAGATCCAGAAAAGCAGGATGTCACTTCATTTGAATCAAAAAGAGGGATGTATGATATTTCCTTTACAGATAAAGGGGATATCGCGCTTGCTCTTGTTTTAAGAGATAAGGCCGTCACAGGGTATTACGGCAGTGCAAAGGACTTGATGGATAAGACTCCAAAAAAATCATCTAAAAGTTATGAGATCGCAGGCATAAAAGATGTTCATTTTGATAGGGACTTTTTATTCATTGCAGATAAAAACGGAAAGCTTCATTTGGTCGATACGGAATTTCCTGATGAAACTTACAAACCAATTGAGCTTGAAAATGCCTGCCTGCAGAAAAAAGAGAATTATGCTTGGGTGAGAAAATGTTAGAATATAAAGTTTCGCAATTGACTGATATTGGAAGAAAACGAAGGGAGAATCAGGATGCCAAGTTTGTTGGAAAAGGGTATTTCATACTTGCAGATGGTCTTGGAGGCCGTAAAGCAGGTAAGCAGGCCAGCAGTATTGCTGTGGAAATTGCAAGGCATAGGTTGTATGCTTTGATGTATGGCTTAAAAAAGAAGCGTTTGCGTGATAATCAAATAGAATCGTATCTGAAGCAATCGCTTAACCATGTTAATAATTTTGTTTATTTGATTTCTGATTTGAAAGCGATACTTCTTGAAGATGATCATGAAGCATTTAAAGATATTATTAATCTTTATGATACTTTTGGCACAACGCTTGCAGTTAGTGTGATTAAGGATGGTTCTTTGTATGTTGCTAATGTTGGTGACAGCAGGGTTTATTTGCAAAGAGATGGTGTGCTAGGCCAGCTTACTACAGATCATGCATGCTCCTGGAAGGGTTTTGGCAAAGGGTCTTTACTGCAATATATTGGGCAGGAAAAAGTAGATGCAGCAACTGCCTGTGTTGCGCTGGAAAAAGGTGACAGGATTTTGATGGCAACAGATGGTTTGACAGATTTTGCGGAGGATACTGAGATTAGCAATATTTTAAAGCAATCTGAATTTAAGAGTATAAAGTATGCCTTAAGAGCTTTGGCTTATGCGCCGCAAAAAGTCGCGCGAGATTATGCTGACGTGGAAAACGTGAGTTTTAAAAAAGCACAAGAGCGGATTGGCGGCAGGGATAATATTACATTAATACTGATTGAGTATACGGGAAATGTGGGAGGCAATGAAAATGAGTGAATATTTTGATGAATCAAGTACTCCGGCAGTACTAGATGCACAAGATACTTTAGATGAGTCAGAATATCAGGGAGAACCTAGGTTTGTTGTTAAATCTCAGATAGGTAGCGGTGGCTTGGCTAATGTTTTTTTGGTTCAGGATAGGCAAAGAAACGGGCGTACTCTTGCTGCAAAAATATCGCATCATCCAGAATCAGAGGAGACAGCGTTTAAGTTTTTTCAGAGAGAAACTCAGATGCTTAATAAAGTTCATGATCCTGAAGAGCATCCTAATGTTGTTGTGTTGTATGACTCTATGATTTGCAGTAATTTTCCTGTTTTGTTCATGGAGTATCTTCCTAAGGCTCTTACTTCTTATATTACAAGAGTGCAGAAAGGGAGAATAGAACCTGCCGAAGAGCAGGTTTTGATGTTTCTTGAAAAAACTGGCAATGGGGTTAAGGCGATTCATGCACAAGATTGGACGCATCGGGATATTAAGCCGTCTAATGTTCTTCTTTCAGGTGATGAAGAAAGAGTAAAGGTTGCTGATTTGGGGAGTATTGGTCGCAGGGGAACGAATTCTTCTGCTATGTCTGTGTTGATTTGGCGGGCTCCGGAGGTTTTTCCGGATACTGAAAAAGAAGAGCATTATTGGACTTTTAAGTCAGATATTTATTCTCTTTCAGTGTTAGGTACTGCTT
>JGI10211J14876_10000587_pt1 | contig 15766 bp, 12 predicted proteins | sample Etolagsediment_FD_14876 | JGI IMG/M metagenome (IMG submission 14876)
GCGGATTCGCTTAGCTACGCAGGTCGGCAGCGGACTGGTCGGATGCTGTTATGTTCTTGATGAGCCTACCATCGGCCTGCACCGACGCGACAACAACCGACTGCTCGGGATTTTGCAAAGACTCCGGGATATAGGCAACACCGTTATCGTAGTCGAGCATGATGAGGACATTATTAACCACGCCGACCACATCATCGACATCGGCCCTGCCGCGGGAGCACACGGCGGCGAACTTGTTGTCGCAGGTACGGTCCAGGACGTTTGTGCCTGCGGGGAATCGATAACCGGCAGGTATCTTAGCGGCAAGAGCCGTATCGAGCTGCCGCCAAACCGACGCAAATATAGTCTCAGACGTTGCATCGAAGTTAAGCAGGCGTGTGAAAACAATTTAAAAGCAATCAACGTCAAGTTCCCGGTGGGTGTGTTTACGTGTGTAACGGGAGTTTCCGGCTCCGGCAAAAGCACGCTGATTACGGAGATCCTGCTTAAGAGTCTGAAACGCAGATTGTACAGCTCGCGCCAAAAGCCCGGCAAACACAAAACGGTGCTGGGCGTTTCGTATATTGATAAGGTCATCGAAATTGACCAGTCCCCGATTGGCAGAACGCCCCGCAGCAACCCGGCTACCTACACCGGAGTTTTCGATTTGATAAGACAATTGTTCGCACTGACACGTGAGGCCAAAATTCGCGGCTATAAGCCCGGCAGGTTCAGCTTCAATGTCAAGGGCGGACGGTGCGAGCATTGCCAGGGCCAGGGCACGCGAAAAATCGAGATGCACTTCCTGCCGGATGTTTATGTGGTCTGCCAGGAATGTAAGGGCAAAAGGTATAATCCCGAGACGCTGCAGATTACCTATAAGGGTAAGAACGTTGCCGACGTCCTCGACATGCGAATCGAAGATGCGCGAGACTTCTTTGCGAATTTCCCGAAAATCCTGCGTCTGCTCAAGGCCTTATACGACGTGGGCTTGGGGTATATGACGTTGGGCCAGTCTTCGACAACATTGTCGGGCGGCGAGGCCCAGCGGGTCAAATTAGCAGCGGAATTGGGCAAACCCTCCACGGGCCATACGCTGTATCTGCTTGATGAGCCGACGACGGGCCTGCATTTTGCCGACATTCATAATCTGCTCAACGTGCTGCGGAGGCTGTGCGACCTTGGCAATACGGTGGTGGTAATCGAGCATAATCTTGATGTTATCAAGATGGCCGACTATATAATAGACCTCGGCCCGGAGGGTGGAGACGCCGGCGGCGAGGTCATAGCCGCAGGCTCACCCGAAGAGATTATCAAGACAAATAACAGCTACACTGCCAAGTACCTAAAGAAAAAATTAAAGGCGGAAAGGAAAAAGCGAGCTTAACTTTGTGATTGTGAGGTTCGCGGAGACGAACAATGGTTTTTGAGATGCTTAATTGAATTAAGCGAAGGAAGTCGCTTGGAAAAAGTGTACGTTGCAAGATGGTACCATATGATTCTTTATCCGGATTGGCTGAGGCGCCTGCATCAGAAGCCAAAAAAGTTTCTCACCGAGCTGGTCAAGCCGGGTATGACAGTGGCGGATATCGGTTGTGGATTGGGATTCTATGTCCTGGAAATGGCCGAGATGGTCGGTGAAAACGGGCGTGTACTGGCGGTTGACTTCCAGAGTGAAATGCTTAATTGGGTCAAAAAGAAGGCACGAAAGGCGCAGGTTCTGGACCGCATAAAATTTATCCAGTGCTCGCAGGACGACCTTAAGTTATCAGAACCTGTTGATTTTGTGCTCTCGATGTGGATGGTACATGAAGTGCCTGATCGCGACAGATTCTTCAGACAAATTCGCGGCCTGCTTAAGCCGGACGGGCAATATCTTCTTGCCGAGCCGAAGTTCCACGTCAAAAAAGATTTATACAAAACCATTTGTGATGAGGCTGAAACGGCGGGACTAAAGAAAATTTCGGAACCGAAGGTCGGAGCAAGTTTTGCAGCATTGTTTGCAGCCGCCGACCGACGTAAACAAACACAATAGAAACTATAAAAAGGTTTTTCCAAAGGCAATATGATGGTTTTTGAGACACTTAGATGGGTAGGCGGCGTGGATGGATATTTGGAGCTTATCGACCAGCGGCTACTGCCTGCTCAGTTCGAGATGCTCAAATGTGAGACTATCGAACAGCTTTATGACGCCATAAAAACATTAGCTGTAAGAGGGGCTCCGGCGATAGGTGTTGCAGCGGCGTTTGGAATCTGCCTGGCGATGCAAAAAACGACCGGCGACGATTTATCAAAAGCCCTAGCTCATCTCGAAGAGTCAGCCGAGTACCTTGCGACGGCGAGACCGACGGCGGCAAATTTGTTCTGGGCGTTGGACAGGATGAAGACATGTGCGCGAAAATTTGTTGCTGAAAACGACGAGGCATCGCTTTCAGGCTTGTGCGGTGCACTTTTATCCGAGGCAATGGCGATATGCGATGAAGACAAGCAAATGTGCAAGCGGATAGGTGAAAATGGTGAGAAGCTGATAGAGGCCGGCAGCGGGATTTTGACACATTGTAACGCCGGTGCCCTTGCGACTGCCGGGCAGGGGACGGCTCTGTCGATGCTATATGAGGCTTACGATAAAGGCAAAAAGTTTAAGGTTTATGTCGATGAGACCCGGCCGGTGCTGCAGGGCGGGCGCTTGACGATGTGGGAGTTGATGCAGGCCGGTATTGATGCAACTTTAATATGCGACAATATGGCAGGCTCGCTGATGAAACAGGGCAAAATCTACACTGTAATAACCGGCGCCGACCGAATCGCTGCAAACGGTGACGCCGCCAACAAAATCGGCACTTTCAGCCTTAGCATCTTAGCCAAAAAGCACAACATACCTTTTTATATTGCCGCGCCAACGAGCACGTTTGACCTGAGCATAAAAACAGGCGACGATATACCGATTGAACAAAGGGCCGCCGGCGAGGTTGCATCGTTTCGCGGGGTAAAGATTGCACCCGAAGGTGCCGATGTATATAACCCGGCCTTTGATGTGACAGATGCGCGAAACATAACGGCCATAATTACCGAAAAAGGTGTCATCGAAAAACCGAACACTGAAAAAATCGCACGACATTTGGCGGATTGACAGAAAACAGAGGACAGAAGGCAGAAGTGTATGTCATTCTGAACGAAGCGTAAGCGGAGTGAAGAATCTCATACGCACGAAAGAGTGAGATTTTTCGGCTTCTCCTCAGAATATCATAGCCAAAAATATCAGAAGACAGAAGAATGCTGTAGGAAGAACGGATGAACATTGTTATTGACATTATACACCCGGCGCACGTTCATTTTTTTCGCCACGCGATAAGCGAGCTTCAAAAGCGAGGCCATAATGTGGTTGTTACCGCGCGCCACAAAGATGTTACTACTGAGCTTCTGCAAAATCTCGGCATACCTTTTACCGTCCTCAGCAAGGTCGGTAGTGGCAGAGTTGGCCTGTTGGCCGAACTGATAACGCGGGATATCAGACTGTGGAAGTTCTGCCGGCGTTTTAAGCCGGACGTTCTGACCGGCATCAGCGGAATGTTTGTCGCGCACGTCGGTACCCTCTTGCGCAAACCTTCGATAGTCTGGGACGACAGCGAACATCAAAAGTTGGCTCACACGATAACCTGGCCGTTCGCTACCGAGATTCACAATCCCGACAGCTATTATACGCCGCCCGGCAAAAAGCAGCATTTTTACCCGGGCTGTCATGACCTGGCGTATCTGCATCCGAACCGATTTACACCCAGCGCTGAAATCGTAAAAGAATTGGGCATCAACCCTGACCAGAGGTACTGTATAATTCGCTTTGTCAGTTGGGGAGCCCACCACGATGTCGGCCAGCATGGTTTTGCAGAAGATAAGAAACTGCAATTTGTTAAGGCCATCACGGAATATGCCCGGCCTTATATAACATCGGAAGGTGTCTTACCGCCAAAGTTGGCCGAATATCAACTAAGGATTCCCGTTCACCGGTTCCATCATGTGCTGGCCTTTGCTTCCTTATGTGTCACCGAAGGTGCGACGGTGGCATCGGAAGCGGCCGTCTTGGGTACGCCGGCGGTGTATGTCAATACGCTCAAGGCCGGCTGTATTGATATGTTCGACGAATACGGCCTGCTCAAACAGACTACCGATACACAACAGGCCCTGGATTTGAGTCTGACGTACCTTAAGGACGGACAAACAGAAGAAAAATGTCAGGCCGCACGCCGAAAATTTCTGGCTGACAAAATCGACGTTACCTACTACATTGTAAAAACCATCGAACACGCCGCCGACATCAGCAAAGGCACTACCTCACAATCCGGCAAGGAACAACCATGAACATCCTGATGGTGCTTTCAACAAAGATATTTCCACCTGACGGCCGAGTCGAGCGTGAAGCGCGCTCGCTGATAGGCGACGGACATAAGGTATTTCTCATGGCTCGGCGCGGGCAGGGTCAGTTGGTCGAGGAAATTGTTGACGGCGTACATGTCATTCGTGTGCCCCTGCCTTTTCAGCGCAAAAAAGCTATCGCCGATTTCACTTACTTTTTCTTTCAAAGATACCTTGTCTTTTTCCGTATCCTGCGTGCCTGTCGCAAACACCGAATACAAGCTCTGCACGTTCACGATTTGTGTTACGCTTTGGCCACGACTTTGGCGGGTAAAATTTTGCACCTGCCTGTTATCTTTGACATGCACGAGCACTACACGGCGATGCTGCAAATGAGCTTCGAAGCCAAGGTTTACCGCAAGTTCAAGCCCTTTGCCTTCATTCTGCTGGCGTTTTTGCGCATTGAAGAAAGGTTCGCGTGCCGCTGGGCGAAAAAAGTCATAGTCGTAGCCGATGAGCATATCCCGCGAATAGAAAGTCTCGGTGTCACCGGCGAAAACATCGTCGTCGTTACCAACACCGAAGACACCGATTACTTTCGAGCTTTTCCGATTGATGGGTCACTGGTGGAAAAATACCAGGGTGATTTTGTCATTCTGTACGTTGGGGGCTTCAGTCCCCACCGCGGCCTTGAAACAGCCGTCCATGCGATGCCTTCCGTCCTGCAGCAGATTCCGAATGCAAGATTGCTGTTGGTCGGCGATGGAGCCACCCGGCTGGAGCTGGAGCAAATGGTTCGGGACAGCGGGCTTGACGAGAAAGTGACCTTCACGGGATTCCAGCCCTTTGAGAAAGTGCCTACATACATTCATCTAAGCAGCGTGTGCCTTATTCCGCACATCTCGACGCCCCACATCGAGACGACCATGCCCAACAAGATTTTCCAGTTCATGATACTCGCGAGAACCGTTGTCGTCAGCAGTACACGCCCGATGATGCGGGTTGTTAACGACGCTGAGTGCGGCCTGATATTCAAAGAGCGGAACGAGCAATCTTTAGCTGAGATAATTATTCAGCTTGAAGATGAGGACCTGCGGCAACGATTAGGTGAAAATGGAAGACGAGCAGTCGAGGACAGGTACAATTGGCAAAAAACAGTCCAGGCCCTGCTGAGCCTATACCCTAAAAACCAGTGCTCCCCTACTACTAACGGTTAATCTCCGACCTTATCTTAAGTTTACCGCCGAGGGCGGAACTCTTACCACCCCCGGCGGATTGTTTTCAAAGTTCATCAAACCAACCATTAACATTTTCTGATACATCAATATTGAGACCACCTGCCTCGGCCATATCGCCTTCCCCAGCCAGGGTGTAGCCCGGCTTCTCCCGGCACCTCATCGCTGAGAAGTTCGAGCGACCTTTCAAGGTCCCTTATACTCCTGGCAAGAAGCATCTTGGAAACCCTTTCACGCACCATTGCCAACCGAATTTCGATTTTGGCCTTGAGTATAGCACGGCGCTTCGGCTCGGCGTAATCTTCCATTTCAAGCAGTATATCAAGTATTTCCAGAGCTTCGCGCTCCTGCTCCAGAGCGTCTTCAATGTCAGCTAATGCATCGTCCTTATTGAAAAATCTTACAAAATCAGAGAAAATCCTTGCCGGACACCTCCGAACACCGGTCAGTTGGGGATGTTTCCTGCAGACTCTGAGGTCAAACCAAGTCCGGCCTCAAACCAATGCACCCCGAAGAAATACTGTGGGTGCTGTCTACGAGAAACTGGCAATCCATAATAGATATCCCGTTCTGCACCACAAAAATGCTTGAGTCACGTGAAAGATGAGCATACAATGAACCATAGATTGTGCTCGATATCTGGCGGGTCGATTGTGACAGCGCCACTGAGAGGTCTATAAACGCACAGCATCCCAGAGAATGAGGTAAGGCTTTTGCGAATATTACACTTTGCTGGCAGTTATTTTCCGGTACCGGGTGGCACCACAATGCGGCTGCACAATATGCTGGCTGCTCCGGAAAACGAACATTTGTTGGTCGTCCCAAAGCCGAAGGAATCGCAATGCCCTGGAAGCACCCCTCCCATTCATGCCGAGGAAACTCAGGGCCATATTCACATTCGCCGGGTGGCCTTTGGGCGGGCGAGTGGTTGGGCCGGACGTCTTCCCTTCTGGGGTAACTGTCTTCGATCGCGTGAATTTATGAGGTCTGTGTCTGGTGAAACTTTTGACATTATCCACGGACATAACCCCCGGGCTTGTGCAATGGCCAGTCTGGAGTTCAAACGCAGAACCGGTTTACCAATGGTTTACGAAGCTCACGGTATCATGTGGGATGATCCTAATTCCCCGCAACCATTTGGATGTGCCAGTTCATTAAATTGGGCGGTCCGTTGGTCTATAAGGTTGGCTTTGGGATATTACGAGCGGAAGGTAGTGCATGCCGCTGACTGCGTAATTGTTCAGACAGAAAGTGCCCGTCGTCGTCTGACGGAACTGTATGATCTGAAGGATAAACCAATTACTGTAATTAGAAATGGTGTTGACGTTGAGAAATTCGATCCGAATCGCTGGGAGGAGCAGCGCAATTCTCTGCGGCAGCGGTTAGGCTGGGAAGACCGTATCGTTTGTCTGTATGCCGGCTATTTGAACAAAGTCAATGGTATTGAGTTTTTGCTTGGAGCTCTTCCCCGTTTGACCGGCGATCTGCGGCGCCGACTCAAGATAGCTTTCGTGGGTCGAGGGCCGCTCCAGGACGAGGTAAAACAAGCTGCCAAAGAGCACGGTGACCTGATCGATTATCCTGGCGTGGCCAGACATGAAGAAATGCCTGGTTATTACGTTGCGTGTGATGTATTTATGATACCGAGACTATCTTTTCTGACTGCTGAGATGTTGTTGCCAATGAAACTGCTGGAAGCGATGGCGATGGAAAAAATCGTGCTGGTCAGTAACGTAGAGGCGATGGGCGAGGTTGTCACCGATGGTGAGAATGGTCTGGTGTTTGAGAAGGGCAGCACCGAGGATTTCTTATGTAAGCTGGAAATGATTGTGCAGCACGAGGGCGGCCTGGGCAAGTTGGGACAGCGTGCCCGGCAGAATGTTGTGGGTGAATACACTTGGGAAGCATCACGTCAAAAGTTGCGATCAATTTACGAATCATTGGCACAGTAACTAAGCGTTTAGGGCTGTTCAATGGCACAGGTAAATAAGGAAATTAGAATCTGTTGACACTAATAGACGAAGGAAATATGCGAGAGATTGATAATACTGTACGCCAGTTTGTTCGAGATATAGATGAGCTATACAAAAATGATATTCGTGACTACAAAGGCAGAATAATCAATAGTGAGCATGTCAGGAATTATCTTTTCACAAGCTGGTATCGAATCCGGGAAATTGTGGAACTTGTCTGCAGGTTGAGCCCCAGTAAGAGAATCCTCGATATTGGCATAGGGTATGGGTTCTATGATATTGTTCTCAAGGAAAATTTTCGATTGGATGTAACAGGGATGGAAGTAGAGGAAAATATTCCCGTATATTGCCTGTTACCCCAGTCGCACGGTATCTCGATAATCCCGGGCCGGCTATGCAAAACACCATGTTCAATTCCTGATAATACCTTTGATGTGGTGATTTTGTCGGAGGTAATAGAACATCTTCGCATTTCGCCGTTGAGGGCTTTGTTGGAAATAAACCGGATTTTAAAGCCTAATGGATTGCTGTTGCTGACGACACCGAACATAGCAAACCTGTCAAATGTATTAAAACTGCTTGTTGGAAGCAACGTCGTCGAAATGTTTCCTGATGATGATTCAGAACTCACTCACATTACAGATAGCATGACTCACATTCGTGAATATACGATGAAAGAGCTAAAGACGTTGATGAATCGTGCGGGTTATAAAATTATTAAATCAAAATATTCTTTGTCCAACAACAAAATGCCACCTCATAAAAATGTGAATTGGAAACAAAAAACTAAACGGGCAACCCTAATCTCCGTTCTGGCTATTTTCCCTCCTCTTAGAAGTTTACTTGTTGTTTTGGGGCAGAAGCTCTATCATCCTGATAATTTGCATTTTGGGGATTAGATTTTAGGCTGATCAGTACAGGTTTGCAATACAAGGAATAGGTTGTTGAGTATTCGCACCCGTAGTTTGATAATTATGTTTAGTAAAGGAGTGACACAGGCTACTACGATTGTGCTTGGGGTTATCCTTGTTCGTCTAATCAGCAAGCAGGCTTTCGGGACCTATCGGCAGGTCCTATTGGTATATACTTTCCTGACCGGTATCCTATCCTTGCAACTTAGCACCAGCCTGTACTATTTCATTCCTAAGTTGGGTCTTGAGCAACAACGTACGATTCTCATGCAGACCCTGCTGCTCACATTTGCCGCTGCCATGATTATTGCTGGTATTATGTTCTTTGGCGCTGGACATATCGCACGCATATTCCATAATCCTGACTTGGTGCTTCTGATTCGTATACTTGCTTTGTATCCCTTTGTAGAAAGGCTGATAGCTCTTGTTCCCGCTTTTATGATTAGTATAGACAGGCCTTATCGTGCAGGAGCATACACTTTGGCCGCCTCAGTTGGCCGCCTCACCGCTGTGGTTATAGCGTTTGCTCTCGGATATGACTTGCCTTACGTGATCTGTTCGATAGTGGCCGTTGGCGGTATTATTGCCTTAGCCGGATGCACCGATATGGTAAGACTCTCACCGATTGGAAGTTGGCGAATAAGCCCCAATTTGCTTGTTGACCAATTTCAATATAGTTGGCCGTTATTAGCTGCTGCGGTGGTGGGAACAATTGGTCTACAGTTTGACAAGCTCGTCATTTCGTCTTTCTTTGCTTCTGCGGAGTATGCTGTATATTCCTGCGGAGCAATCAAATTGCCAGTAATTGCGTTGATTACATCAAGTCTTAGTGTAGCTATGATGCCTGATCTTGTTAGGAAGACAGAAAATGGAAAAGTAATTGAAGCGCTCAATATCTGGCAGGAAGGTGCTCGTAAGTGCAGTCTGATCATCTTTCCCTGTTTCGTTTTCTTCTTTGTCATTGGTTATGATTTGATAGTCTTGCTGTACGGCAGGGAATATTCAATGGCGAGTTGGCCTTTTCGAATTTACCTCCTTGCATTGCCCATCAGGATTAGCGTTTATGGAGCCATGTTCCGGGCAATTGGCCGGACAAAACCAATTGTAGTGGCCTCGATTCTTTCTCTTGTTGTCAACATTACGGTAAGCCTCGCGTTGGTCATTTTAGGAAAGAATACTATTATTTCATTTATTGGTCCGGCGATAGGCACCACTTTTGCCGTCTGCACTTCCTTGCCGTATCTGCTCTTAAAACTTAGCCGTCTTATTTCCACACCATTGTCTCGAATCATGCGATGGAAAGAACTTGGCCTGACTATGTTGGCTTGCTTGGGGGCTGGAGCAATTATGCTTCTACTGCCTTTGCAGATGTTACCACTGGCAGTCAAGCTCTCTTGCCAGGCAGTCTTTTATCTGGTAACGCTTGCTGCCTTGATGATAGCAACGAAAATGCTGAAAGAAGATGAAAAACGCATGCTTTCTTGGCCGCTGTTTGCTATTCGCCGCTGGCGGTCCAGTTTTAAGACTCGCCGGTAGCCCGCAAAACCGCTAAGCAAAATACGTGTGTCGTATAAACCTTACCTTCCAGTATTGTAAGTGGCAGAACCGACAGAATAAATTTCTGGACTAAGAACCCACAAATTTTGTATAATGCGAGAAGTGAATTTCGTTGTCGGTAATGTGGCGGATACGTAATGAAGCTGATAGTCGTGGACAACGGCTCGACCGACCATACCAAAGAAATCGTCCACGCTCTCGAAACGCAGTATCCGGGGAAAATCAAATTCTATGATGTTCCTGATCTGCCCGATTTGTATCACAATCACCAGTATGCCTTCGAACATTCCTGTTTCCAATGGATTGTCCGGGTGGACTCGGATTATGTAGCCTACACAGATGGTGAATACGACATAATGCATTTTCGGCAATTCCTGTTGCGGCACAACAGAGGCTTTTGGCCGATGGGCGTTTCGGTTATCCAGACCAATGTAACCGGTGATTTCCGGCATACCGGAAGAGCGATTGAACATTCCCCTGCAGACAAAGCCAATCGCGAACAGAAATGCGTACCCAGTGCAATTGCCCGGCCGATGTTGCGATTCTATCGCCATTTTCCGTTTTTTGGGTTCAAACGCCGAGGCCGACGAGGTCGGTGGAAAGGCGTGCGCTTCCAGAGGCTGATTAAGCTTACACAGTGGTCCAAGCCGCTATGGATGCACTGCAACATTAAATCCGACATGAATCATTTCTTCCGTTCGGAGCGCACGAATTGGCGCGAGTTTGGCGATTTCAAACGCTTCCCTACCCTGCGTTCTTATATTGAGAGCATCGTCCAGGAAAAATACGGAACCAGCGACCTTGCAGAAGCTGCATGTATCTATATGCAGCGGCACGTCCTGCCCTACCTTGAGCCTTACGACCCCGAAAAATACTATCCGTATCCTGCCCTTGTCGCCGAGCAGATGAAAAAAAATCCAATATATAAGATATATGAAGAAGAGGGCAGGCTGAAAAGACGCTTTCTCGGCATTGATCACCCGCCAGACCAAAACCAAAACGATTGACAATTGAAAAGATTACGTCAAGTGATTATGATGAGCCAAAAATGAGGATAAATAGCTGACACTGTCCCCTTATCTTCAATGGGACAGTCACCTGTTTTTGTCAAGATTTCGTTGAAGAATCAGGATTTGCTTTTTCGTCCTCATAATCGTAAAATCTCTTCATACCTTTAAATAAAATGGTTTGAAAAAGCGCCTAATGTCCAAGAAAGTTTCGCATAGCCAGGTCAATGATAAAGTAAACATGTCTTCGGAGACATTATCCGACTTGATAAAAAGGATCCCCGAATTAGCCCAAGCTCACGATTATGGTGTGGATATCCCGATGTTACTTGCTAATCTCAACCGCCCTGTAATTGAACGCATTAGACACCATCAAATTGCCCTCGATACATTCGAGAAGTTACGGAAGGCAAAACAGCTATGACCAAAGATTTTCTCAGCCTCCTGACCAGATTAAATAAAGAGGGGGTAAAGTTTGTAATCATCGGTGGTTTTGCAGGTGTTGTGCACGGTTGTACTCTTGTAACGCAGGATATAGACATCTGTTGTGAATTTACCGCAGAGAATTTGCTGCTTCTCCAAAAAGCTATCGCAGATCTGAATCCTGTACACCGGATGACTACCGGGCGAGTAAAACTGGATTTGACAAAAGAAAATTGCACAGATTACAAGAATCTCTACCTTGATACGGACCTCGGCCAGCTTGACTGTGTGAGCTTTGTAGATGGAATTGGTGATTTTGAAAAAGTTGCAAAATTCATACAGGTAATTGAGTTCGAAAAGTTAGAGTTCCGAGTTCTTACAATCGATGCCCTAATAGAAGCCAAAAAGGCAATGAATCGTCCTCGAGATAGAGAGGCAATCATTCAACTAAAAGCTGCGAAAAAACTTAAAGATAATTAGAAGCTCGTTTCAAAAGCCGAACATAAAGATAAATATGTGGACGCGGAACGGATAGATTTTGTATAATTTGACGGATAAGTAATGAAGCTGATAATTCAGATACCCTGCTATAATGAGGCCAAAACCCTGCCTGAGGTTATAAAGGACTTGCCGCGCGAACTGGACGGCGTGGACCAAATTGAGTATCTGGTCATCGACGATGGCAGCACCGATGGCACTGCAGAGGTCGCCCACCGGCTGGGTGTGCACCACGTTCTCAGCCTCGGTTCCAATCACGGTCTGGCTGTGGCATTTCTTGCGGGCATCCGAAAATGTCTTGAACTCGGCGCCGATATTATCGTCAACACCGACGGCGACAACCAGTACCAGGGCCGCTGCATCAAGGACCTGATTGTCCCAATCGTCCAGTCAAAACTGGACATCGTCGTCGGTGCCCGTCCCATCGAGAGTATCAAACACTTCTCTTGGCCCAAGAAAAAGCTCCAGCGACTCGGTAGCCGAGTAGTTCGCCAGTTCTCCGGCACTGACATCCCCGACACCACCAGCGGATTTCGTGCATATTCCACAGAGGCGGCTATGAAACTGCACGTCTTCAATCGTTATACCTATACCCTCGAGACCATCATACAGGCCGGCCACATGAACATGAAAATCGGACACGTGCCCATACAGATTAATCCAAAAACGAGAGAATCCCGCCTTATTTCGTCGATACCGCGATACCTATGGTGGTCGGTTTCCATTATTCTGCGTTCATACGTAACCTATAAGCCGCTGCGCACCTTTTTCTATTTCTCGCTCGTGCCGGGCCTGGCAGGACTGGCAATTTGTCTGAGGTTCTTGTACTTCTTTGTCACCACCGGCTCGGGTCGCGGACACCTTCAATCCCTTATCCTGGCAGCTATATTGCTGATTGTCGCTTTTATGCTGGTTATGCTGGGAATCTTAGGCGACCTTATCAGTGCAAACCGAAGACTCATACAAGACACCCTCTTTACCACCCGCTGGCAAATGTACAAAAAAAGTGATGCGAAACACAACCGGCAGGAAGAACAAAAATGAGAACTCTCCCGCCTATCCTGTGCTCGACAATCGCCCACTTCATTAATTTCCAGATTTATCAATCCAGTGGAAACTAAATCATGGGTCGCTCGAGAAACAAAAGAAAACCCACATTAAAAGTTTCCCGGCGGAAACAACCGTGTCAACCGGCTCCCCAAAAACTTGTTGCTCCTACGGTTTTGGAAATTGACGGTACAAAAGAAAAATACTTTGCTGTCTTTGTCCTAATTATTCTCCTCGCTTTCGGTACATATAAATCAATAGCCCTTTTCGGCGCCTATCCCGTACCCAATCCTGATTTCCCCGGCTTTGTGCAGGTCGGCCGGCAATTACTAAAATTCAGAATCCCCACCGACTTCAAGCGTCTGCCGATGGTGGGTATCCTGCAGATGTTATTAAGTCATCTGATGCCGGGTGACCAGCCCGTATTAACAGCCGGCTGGGTTATCAATGCAGTATTCAGCGCATTAAGTGTTGTGCTGGTTTGGAGGATTGGCAAAAAAATTATCGGCGACTCGGCAATATGGCTGGCGGTCCTGGTGATGCTCAATCCGTGGATCTTGCGCTCGCAGGTTAATCCTATCGCTGAAACCAGCATGATATTCTTCACCCTTGCAACTTTCTTTTTTATATTCAGAGGCTCAAACTGGGCCTATCTCTTTGCCTGTTTTGCCTCGATGGTGCGATATGAATGTGCCGTGCTCATCCCCATTGCTTTTCTTATGGACATGATAAATCGAAAGGGTCTCAGGCAGCGACTCTGGACTGTGTTGCCCGCCGGTTTGGCTTCTGTGCCGATGGGATTTTGGCTTCTCGGGACCCGCATGGCCTGGCAGCAGCCCGGGGCCAGGCGTGCGTATATCGGAGATTTTACGAGCAGCTCTCACCTGGGCATAGAGTATGTCCAAACATTATGGGATGCCACTTTCAAGACCACGCTGCAGTTACCCGCCGCTGCAAAGGCGATGTTCACCAGGGCATCTTCGGCCGAGGCTGCTTCGGTGGCCGCTTCGGCGAATACGCTCTTTACAGTTGTCAAGGTAATTACGGCGGTAGCGGTGATTGCTGCTGTAGTGTGGAGCATATATCGGAGGAAATGGAATGTTGTAGCCCTGCTTCTGTTCTTTGGGACCTATGTCGGTATTCACGCTATGAGAAAGGCAACACACCACCGATACTGCGTCCCCGTCATCTGGCTGGCTATACTGTTATGTGCTTACGGCTTACAGGGCGCCTGGCGAACAGTCAACATCAAGAACTGGATTCCCAAACCGCTCATCATTTTCCTACAGATTCTGTTCATCGTCGGCGCATCTGTCTGGCTGATTATGCTCATACCATATTTGCAAAAGCTTGCTCCCTTTTGTGAGAAAGGCAGGTATCTGCCCTATGCTGCTATGGTAACGCTGCTGTTGATTCTCCTCCTTCGCCTGTACCTTTTCAAATTCAGGTACCTGGCCCGAGACCTCGCTCTTTCGGCGCTGGTATGTTTGATGATAGTATCTTGTCACTTCACAACGGCACGTATAATCAACAACGGCTCATACTACATAGAATTCAAGCACATGCTCGACTGGTTCAAGACAAATGCCGCACCCGACGAAAGATTGGCCACCAGATGGACGCATGTCTTAAGGCTCATGACTTCCAAACATGCGAGAAACCTGGTCGAGCTGACTACTCTCGCAAGCGATACCTTTGAAGGCTTCATTCAAAATTGCTACGAAAAGAACATTACCTACGTCGCATGTAATTCGAGAGGAAGTGGCAAAACAAAAAGAGGCCTGGGAGCGGTCAGAGAAAAGCTGGGCCACCCCCGCAGTGTCGGCCCTTTTCAATTTATTAAAAGAATCGAAGTTAGCAGAAATGTTTGGATAAATATATTTCTCCTGCACCGCCCACCCGATTCACAAAATAACGTTTCCCCAACAGATAATATTTAGCCCTGTTTACCATGAGCGGAGTCGAATGGCCTGTCCTGCTTGCCCTCCGTAAGGAGTCCCAAGGACTGCGAAGCCGTTTATTTGCATAATCCTTTGTTAATACTTTATTTACGTTCATTTTTGGCCTTTTTTGAAATTGGGTTAAATTGGGTTAAATTGGGTTTGCTTTGCGCTTCGCGAGTCGTTAGTCGCTGGTCGTTAGTCGTTAGTAATAAAGAAGTTGGGGCATTTCCATCCTTCCCGAAAATTGGGTTTGTTTTGCATAAAAAGTAATAATTTGTCGCTCGTATTTCGTAGAATTTTTTTGCCACAGAGTTCAAGAGAAAAAAGAGAAAATAATAATAGATAGATAAGGTTTTTAAAAAGACGTGGTTTGTGGTTTGTGGCTCGTGGTTCATTTGTCTCCTCTCCACTTTTGTGCTGCTCTACTGTTCCCCTATTCTCTCGCGGCTTCGGCCGTCCTCTCTGGGGGCATATTATACCCGATTTTTTTCAAAATACAAGCAGTTTTTTCGATATTCTGTAAAATATATTTTTGTGTTTGCTAAACATCTAACTTGCCAGGACTTATAGAAGGCCTGATTTTAAGAAAAATTTTTATCAACATTTGGGCGTGGAGGGCGGCATATATGCAGAAAGGTTCTGAAGGGGATGGAAAAAATTTTGGAAAAAAAGGAAAAAACACTTGACAAGAGATGCATCAGGTGATAAATTGTATTATAGATATAATATATAGGTGAGCTGACGGGTGCATCTGTAGTTTGTAGGTAACAAAAGCCCTCCAACAGGTGAATTTTGAACAAATTTCGGTTAAACTTGTTCAAAAAAGTTCAAACAATAACATTG
>JGI10211J14876_10000589_pt1 | contig 15757 bp, 21 predicted proteins | sample Etolagsediment_FD_14876 | JGI IMG/M metagenome (IMG submission 14876)
GGAATACTTTTTATTACTTTAGTATTTAAAAGACTATCAAATTTAGAAATTTTATTAAATATCTTCTTCATTTTTTTAACTGTTTTTTCTCCACACTCTATTATTTTTCCTTCTGGATCGTATCCAGTCTGAAATGTTCTAACACCTGGATCCAAAGCAATTATTTTTTCATTTGTTATTTTTGTTTTATTTTCATAAAAAGGAATTAGAAGAAAATGGGTTCCATCTGAATCTTTAAAAATATCAAAATCAGATTCAATACCAGTTGGAAATGTATTTTTAATCCATTCTAAATGTTTTTTTCTTTTAAAATATAATATTCTATCTCTTTCAAAATTTTCTAAGTTTTTATATTTTGAAGAAAATAAATTACAATTTAAATATGCTTTGTTATCTTTAATTAATAATGAGTTTTTAGTCATTTTAACAATTCTTCTTGATAAAATTTTATTTTCTTTTCTTTTTAAATTAAAATGTTCAATTTTTTTATTTTTCATTAAAGAACATGATGTTTTATAAGCACTAATAGCAGATCGTAAAGCATTATTTCTAACATCATATAAAACTTCTTTATCTTCTTCACTTACATTTTCATTTTTTATTTTTAATGTTTCTCTAATTGATTTATTATTAATATTAAGATTCCATTTAATTTTAGAATTTATATGTTTTTTACAAAACCAACTATTTTCTTCTTTATTTTTTTTACATTTAATACACGTAATAGAATTATTAAATTGTATTTTTTTATTTTCATATCTTTTATTAATTTCATCAATAGCAAGGTTATAATATTTTTCAAATATATCAAAATTTTTTCTAATAAAAAAAAGCATATTACCTTTTGGAATAAATGGAATTTTTTTGCATCTTAAAACCTTTTCTGTGTTTTCTATATTTTCTACTTCCATAATATCTGGCTGTGAAGACAGTGATAATTTCCATGATGTCATCAAGCATTTCATTTCCTGATGTTTTAGAAAATTGTTTTGTGTCCAAAGAAACAAGTTCTGATCCAAAGAGTTGAAAGAGCCACTGAAAGAATTTAAACCCGATTCTTGAGAATCGGTCTTTGTGGGCAACCACAACTTTTTTGATTTTACCTTGTATGAGAAGTTGAAGAATGGTTTTAAAGTTTTTTCTTTCGTGGTTGATACCAGATCCAATATCAGAGAGAATGGGTGTTCTTGGGAATTGTCTTTTGAGGAAATTAACTTGTCTTTTAAGATCAAATTTTTGTTTTCTACTTGAGACTCTTGCATAGAGATATGTGAGTTTATCTTCTTTTTTTCCTTCATCAATCCAATATCTATACCTACCTGTTGGTAATTTTTGTGTGGTAACATTTGATTCTCTTGCATATCTTCTAATTGTGGAAGTAGAAACTTTATAAAATCTGGCGGCCTCCGAGGCTTTAACAAATGGCATACTTCCATATATTCTAAATGTTTTTAAATATAGGATTAAAACGCACTAACCTATTTAACCTATTTTATTGTACCGTATCCCAATAGATGATAATGGACGCAGAGAAGAAATAGAAAATTTCTGGAGAATTATACCACCGATTGTTGGACAAGTTTTACAGCATTACCACAAAGGAAAATCAATTCTGATTCATTGCAGTGCAGGTCAACAACGTAGCTGTGCATTTTGCGCAAATTTATTAAAAAATATGGGTTATAATGATGAACAGGCTTTCCAAATAATTGTGTCCAAACGTCCGAATGCTTTTAACTTTGGACAACAAGTGAATTTTCGTCTTTGATGTCATTGTAAAGGTCACGTAGAAAATTGTCATTCACTACCTCATAGTCATTGTCATTGAGATTGAGTGTTGATTGTATTTTCATGCCGATACTTGTCAATGTTTTGTGCTTGGGTTCACTTAGTCTGGTACCAAAGCGAGCCATAAATTCCATTGCCTTTTTGGTAGCAAAGCCACCAATCAGGACATTTGGCTCGCATCTGATACATTTGCCGTTTCGGCGAGGATTTCCCAAACGGAAACATCCTCGTTCTGTACACAATTCCCGTTCTCCGCAATATACTTGATAAGATTTAGGCAGTTCGCCGTAATCTTTTCCTTCCACTTTCCAGAAGCTGTTTTTCTTGCCGCAGACACATTTTATGTTGTTGGCGGTTTTTTTCTGCACTTCTTTTTGCCAACAGGAAAAATGATGTTTGCAGCCACATTTCGTGAGCTTGACGACATCAAAGCTGTCGGCTTCAATTGTTTTGCAGCAGAAACCGCATGTCACTGGGATATGCGCACGGCAACAGGGACAAGAGGTTTGCTTTTTTTCCCACTTGCCTATACAAGTGTGGTGGAAGGTGTGATTGCAAGGTAGACATCGGCCTCCCTTGCAATATTCAAGACATATTGCACATTGCATTTATTCTGTAGTTTTTGATAATACTTTATAAAATAGCTGTTATTTCATATCAATTTTTTTAGTACCAATTGACAGCTTTATAGTCTAAAAATGCGAGACTTAATAAATAAAATGCGGCAATCCCAAATAATAATCCCCAATGATAGCGGTTCTTCATAAATCTATAAACATCTAACCATTCTGTAACTTGTTTAGTATTTTTAGTGAATTCCAACATCCATGCTGGTTTAGGATATAACATATAATACATATAATTCACAAACATCCAAACTGCAGTGAAGATAAGTGCACCAGCATAATTGTTAAAATGTTGGCAAACAAAATAACATACAACAACGGCAATTATTAAACCAACTACTAAACCTTGAAGCCAGATATTGAATCTAAACTCAACAATGGATTTGTAGATATCCAACTGTTTTTTATCTAATGTTTTAATAAATTCTTGTGATTCAATATTGCGACTGCTAAAGATACTAAAGGCCATAGCAAATAATAATGCACCGCCAATACAACCATAACCTGTATAATTCATTAACTTACCATAGATAAAAAAAATGATAGTTTTTTTAACAATGTCTAAACATATATGATAAAAATGGAGGAATTAAGCCCAATTCATAGACATCCCGACACGGATTCAGAAGATGACTGGGATTTATCCCTTTCTGGATCTGAGTTTGACCAATGGGATATTGATGAAAATGAATTACAGTTCTCAATTGATGAAGAAGATTTTGGCAATACCTTCTATTCAATGAATAGTACTGTTCCATTGAATTTTTCTGGACTTGAAGTAATTTAAAAAAAATGATTTATAAATTAGTATATTTTAATCTAATAAAAATGGATCCGGCATCTCCGGTTTTTATACCAAAAAATGAAAACTTCCAAAGGTTTCGCCCAATGATTACACCACAAAATATGGTTAATGCACAAAATGCACTAATCCAAGAACAAAAATGGCGTTCAATTGAGATGGATGAAGTAATGAAACATAATTTTCGTGTTTTAGAGAAAAGGTATGAATTTATGTATAAACAGATACATGAACAAAATTTTGCAATAAATGACATTCACAAGGAAATGATGAAAAGCAAACAAGAGAATGTACAATTGCACAATATTATTACGCAATTACAAGAAACGATTACACAATTACAAGAAGATTTAGAAAATACAAAAAAAATGAGTCCTAAAAGGAAATGGAAGAAAACCTAAAATTTTTACTCAAATTTATTATCAAAAGTTGTTGTGCATTTTAAGGTATCATTATAATACCATGGAGTTTGGTTCACATCAGGGAATCTTAAAGGACATGGGGTAATTGATGAGCAAGCAGAGTAAGAGGCTAAAATGAACACTTCTGCATTTTTGTGAACAATTAATTTACCGTACCCGTAGTCTCTACCTAATATAAATTCTACACCACTTAGGAATAATTTTTCTTTAACAATAAGTTCATAATCATTAATATTAATTGCAACTTGGTAAAAAAAAACATCTTTGGAGTATTCTCTATAATTGGAATCAATACTTAATGAATTAAGAGTTAAATAGGATAAATCTAAACTGATTCCTAAAGAATTATTTAAAATTGTTATTGAAGAGATATTTGAATCACATTTAGCTAATTGAATAAATGTTAATTCTACATGGTCAACAGTTAAATGTTGAATTACAAATTTAGTTTTAGTAGTGCATTTATTGTAGTGTTTTAAACAGCATTTACGCCATGCTTTTTGTTTATCGGATAATTTAGACTCATCAACTGTTACAGGATCATCAGTTAAAGTACCGTTGAAATATACTCCACCATTGTTAGGATTTTTAGATGTTACGTAGTAACCATTATCTTCATCAACAGCTTGAACAGACCAGCTTTTAGAGCAAAGTTTAGAACCAGTTGCAAAAGTTAACGATGCAATTGGTTCTAAAAAATCATCTGTTCCATTTAAGATGAAAGTTTTGGTTCCATCTCTAATCTTTAAAGTAACGTTTTCTAAAACATTAATGTTTTTAGTAATAACGTACAAATATTTAGGACACCAGACAGTGTTTACGGTTATATCGGAATCAACGATTTTTACTCTTTTTTGGAAGAGGATTACCATTTATAGTTTATTAAACATTTTATTTTTTAATAAATTTATTCTTAAAGAACTAAAGTGAATGAAGTTGCACATTTAACTTTACCATCAAATATCCAAGGTACTTGGTAAACTGAAGGCATGTACTTGTTTTCTGGAGTAATTGTATTTGCACCTAAACTTGCAACTTGTACATTTAAATCAGAGCATTTTGCAAGGTCTAAATGAGAATCAGTATCTGCATAACCTACCAACACATTATAACCTGATACAGTTAATGATTTTTTAACAGTCAATACGGAACTAATTAAAACGATTGAAAATGTTGTAAATAACTTTTGAGAAAGTATTATTTCTTTTTCTTCTAAACTATCTAAACTAAACTCAGACCTAATTAATCTAAGACCATTGGTTTGAACATTGTTAAATGAAATAGAACCAATTTTAACATCAATAGGCAATATATCTAAGAAATATAAATAGCTTATATAATTTAATTTAAGATTACCAATTACATATGATGTTTTAGTGTTGCATTCATTGCATTTTTGAATACATTCGTGATATTGTTCTTCAGTTTTTTCAACCAAAGAGGAAATGTCTTGAGGAGTAGTTACTCTGCTCCCGAAAAAATAAAGACCACCATTAAATGAAGTTTCAGAAATAATAAATTGACCATTTACTTCATCAACTGCTGATACACTCCAATCTCTTGAACATAACTTAGACCCAGTTAAAAAAGAAATTGAGCCATAATTACGATCTAGAGGGTCTTCACCATTTACTACATTTTTTTGAAAAACTTTAGTTCCATTTCTAATTTTTAAAGTTACGTTCTCTAAAACATTAATGTTTTTAGTAATAACGTACAAATATTTAGGACACCAGACAGTGTTTACGGTGATATCGGAATCAACGATTTTTACTCTTTTTTGGCAGAGGATTACTATTTATAGTTTTTTATTTTTTTTTTCTAAAGATTTTATAGTACTAATTATTTGATATATTTACTCCCACTCCTCAGAACAAGCCCAGCCTCGACCACTACGATAGTAATTGTCATTAAGAAAGAATGAGTCTTAATGTTTTCCACTAACTATTATAAACTTCCATCTCCAAATAAATCCCATATATCCTGTCCTTTCTTCCTTGGCCAGTAAAAATTTCCAATATATTTTGTCCCATGTCCACCCATTGGATGTCCACCTTTTTTACCTAATTTCTGCGCCAATTCTGATAGATTAAACCTTGGTGGTTTTCCTGTATGTTTCTCGCTCATAAAAACTTTATACGCATTTGTTGTATACTCCCAACCCCATAATACTGCAAAATCTATATTTTTCCCCTGTTTCTCCGCATTTGTTACCATCTGGCGAGCAACCATCTTATACAGTGCTGGGTCATTAAAATTTAAAACTGCAACTTGATGTCCTTGAAATGTTCTATATCCAGCATTTCGGGCTATCTGGTCTTTTAAATTGTTCACCAATTCATCATAATAATGTCCAACAGTCAACATAAAATTTTTATCAATATTTTCTACTTGGGCATCCAATTTGGCGAATGCATCAATATTTGTGAACTTCTTTATATAGGGACTGTGCGTTATACGAAAACTAATATATGTCTTAAATGCTCTGTCATAAAACAAAAATGGCAAATTTAACTTGCGGTCATCATTATCAATATATTGCACAATTACCGGCACCGGTTCCTCTGGAAAAAAAAACTTCCATGTATATGCTACCGCACTGTGCTGGTCATCCCCTATAAACCAATTCCCTTTCAACTTGTCAATTTCATCTAAAGCTTTAAGGTCGGCATTGGTGCGCTGGTGGTCATCTACTAAATAAATTTTTTTAGCACCACTGGCAATCAATTCTAAATTGGCACGACTATATGCAATATCACAAATTATCACATTGCGACCTTCTATATAATCCATCTGCTTCTGCAAATGCCAATCGGGCTTATTACCACTAGCTGGACTTAATGGCACAAATGTTATCTGGTCTGTGGCGGCATTGTTAGAAACCAAATACTTGTAAAAAACCCATGCACTAAATAAACCATCATCATTGCTGGCATTATATATACAACAGTTTATCTCTTGTTTGTCTTTATCCGACACTGTTTTGGAAAATGCCTCTATAGCGGAAAAGGATTTCTGGTAATTGGCCTCATTTTTATATGCAGAACGGTTTAATTCCGATATTTTAACGTCTTTATTCTGGAATAACTTGCAGTCTTTTAAACAAGCACTAACGTTTTTATTCGTATTGTGGCGCCGATTTCTTGAATTATTGTTCATTTAATTAAAAGGAGATTATATTTATAAAAAAATTGATGGCAATATTTTACTACCATTTACACATTCGGTGGATTAAAATGACGGATACAAGCGACAACGCTTCTGGGGCTGGCATTGGTGACTGGGAATCCCTTTTATCTGCTGGCCCCTCGTGCCCACTCAACACCACACCTGTTCCGCAGAATGCAGGTTCTGGTGCAAATGCAAATTCTGCCCCCGACAATTGGGAAGATGACTGCGAACCTTTACAACTTCCCGAAGAACAAGTCCTTGAGCCTGAGGAAACAACCACTCCCACTCCGACTTCTGCATGTCATGAGTGCCCCGTTTGTGGTCAATGTTATTCCACTCTTCACCAGCTTGATCAGCACACGGCCACGTGTGTTATGCAACATGTCGCCTTTATTAAGGCTGGTGGAAAAGTGTCCAAGGATAAGGACGAATTGAGACGAATGCTTGGGCGGGATTACAACAAAGTGCGGAGTTGGGTGAAGGAGGTTAGGAACCACACTGGTTCTTCCCCTACTGGTATTGAGGGGTCTGCTCATGGTAGTTCCATTAACACCGAAGTGCGAGACCTTCATGAGATTCTTAGCCGCCTTCTACTCTTCATCCTGAGCAAGTGGCTTCTGGGCGACAGCAAAATCATTGCAACAGCCCCAGCAAAGCTTGAGGTGGCGTACAACAACAGAACCTTCGGTGACTGGCAAAATGCCCCTGCATCCAACAAACTTGTTGGCATCTTGAACAACCTGCACAAGGGAAGCCGGCCAATCGTTGGCAACCCTTCCTATGCAGAAGTTCAACGACGCAAAGATGCAAAGGGTATCTCTCCCAAAACACCAAAGGAACCGGTGCAAACGCCTCCTGAAGAGCCAGAGGTCTGGGACAATATGTGAATGAATCACAGTTTTATAAAAAAATTGATGGCTTTTTTAATCTTGTTTTTTTTAACATAGGTTAGAAAAAATGAGTTCAACAACAGAAGCACTTAGTGGATCCACGTCAACAGATGGCGGGGAGGATTGGGAGCTTGATGGTGCAGTCTTACTGCAAGAAGAAGAACCCGTGGCACCAGTACCAACCCCTAAACCAGCATCCAAGCCGGTGGAGGAGAAGGTGCACAAATGCGACAAGTGTGGCAGAGTGTGCAAAGACAAGAACGCTCTCAAACAGCACACATGCCTTTTCGGCATACCATGTACCATACCAGAGCAAGAGCTACACAGAATTGGAGTCAAGTACCGCCAAATTCTGGAAACACTGGCGTCTCTGCTAAGGCAAGAATCCAAAACACGGGGCAAAGAAGCAGAGGAAGCTCGGCTTGCAGTCTACGAGACCTGCATCAAGAAGGGAAACCCAGAAATGGCAGCAGACTACGTATGCGCCATGCTGTACCAATTGCTGGTGTCTAAAACTTCTGTTAGCCCCCAAAAGGGTATTCAAGGAGTTGCAGGGAAACTTCNTGAATGGGACTCTCTGCCACGGCTGCGTATGACAGAGAAACAGTTTGCAGAACTCTATTCCTTTTCAAGCAAAAGGGTAGTGTTTCCTGTTCCCAGCAACTACTCCTATGTGCTCGGGTACCCGTTTGGGGCAGCTCCACCCAAGAAAAAGGAGGTGATGCAACGTGAGGATGAAGATGATTTGCAATTCTTCTGATTTCCTCCCATTTCATTTCATAAATTACTAAAATTCTTTAGAACACGGTTTCTATCCCAAATATCACCTGTTATCCAGCCTTTTTTCCACCACAATTTTACCTCATCTTTCGCCAATTGTTTAGGGTAAATAATCCTTTTAAGTTTCCTCATTTGCAGTTGTTCCATTCGTAGCATTAATATTTCCTTATCATATCTATCTCCAAATGTTGTCTCAAATTGCATCTCCAACCAGCATTGGTGCGGCAAATTCTCCCTACTTTCTATCTGATATACATATCCCACCGGCAAATAGATAAAATCACCTTCTCGCAATTCAATATGCTTAGCATCTGACATTTCTTTTACATTTTTCCGGCAAGTTGTAAAAGTTTCCATTACATCCATATCTGGAGCATTGTCCGGTGTTAAATAGTACAAATTTATATCACCTTTTATACAACACCCAATTACATCAAAGAAATGCCATACACTCGGAAATGTACAACTATCTCCCCACATATATACGTTAATGCTATGAATATTAGTTTTCTGTTTGCGAGATTCTTGGTTAAAATATACGCCAATTGTGTTGAATTGGGGGATAATATAGTTGTTCCAATATTTCTTGCTGATTCGAGCACTCATAAAAAGGTTGTTGGCCATTCTGTTTTTCACTAAATTAAAATAATAATTGGCATCCATATCTGATGCTCTTACTTGCAAATATTTAGAAATGGATATTTGCCGTCCCATCCGATATTTAGAAACTGATAATCCCTGTTTGTAAAATATATTTGCCCAATATTTAGGAACAACTAATTGCCCAATCTTTTTTAAATCCGATGATATGGCTGTTTGGATTTTTTTGGTGGTTTCCATGCCAATAAATGAACTAACTTTGGAACGTTTTTTATTGGTTAGAATGTGAGCAACTATTTTTTTTGTAAAAATAACTGTAGGAATAGATACTAAAATAATAATGATTAAAATGGTTAACATTTTCTTATTATAACAAAAAAAATATGTAAATTAAAATATTAGATGATTCTTCTTAATTGTGCTTTTAACAAAAAATTAAAGAAATTACCCATGTACGAAACATTCACCGTCATGACCGGTAATCCCATCTACAGAGGTGTAGGTGGCTTCTTCGCCGCCCTATTTATACTTTTTATCGTTATTTTAGCAGTTGTTATTGCTGTTCGCTGCAATCCTAAAAACACTTGGGTTTATGGATTCATTGCATTCCTTTTTTCCGAAATCTATTTAATCCAATTCTTTATCCGAAAATATCTTATTAGAGAAAAAAATTATTGCACCGGTTTAATGTAAAAATCCAGCATTTACGCACATTTTTTGTCCAATCGCTGAAAATATCCTACAACAATTCTCGCACAAATATTTGGAGGTTTTTATTTGCAAATATTTTAGTTACTAATGCAGGGCGTTACCTTAAAAAAATGATGCTAATTAGATATAAGTATTGCTATTACAGTGAGAGAAAATGGGTCCAGAACGAATACAAAGATTGCGCCTACAAGCAGCGGTTTCCTTAAATGGAAATACTGCCTTGTGGAAGGCTGCATGTCTGGTGTTCCAAAATATTGGTCTTGACCATTTCTGTGCATCGCATATGACATACCAACAAAACATTGGGTTTTCCAGCAATGACCTATCAAGTATTGACAACATCTGCCGCCAACTGTTCGGGGAAAACCACCAATTCTGGGGAGTTTTCCTGAAAACATTGCTCAACATGAAGGCAGAATGTTCGCCTGCAGCAATTGTGGGATTTCTTTGCCACAAACTCTCGGTATTTTACCATCATTTGCCACGCATGGATTTTCTGGATACAATTTCCTTTATTGAAGCTGTTGAAACGGCAACAATGATGGTTTGTAGATGTGGGGAGATGTTTGGAGAAGACTCATATTTATGTACATGTGAACAAACCTGCTGGGTGTGTGATAAATATTTTGTCCCTTCTTTTGAGGAAAAGGATGATAATTTATGCAAATGCACACAAGCAGACTATGATGAGCAATACATGTACGACGGGTGCTGTAATATATGCGATGGTTTGGGCTGCTTGTGTGAGGAATACCTATGAATGCTGGAAAATGTGATTTATAAAATAAATGCATAATAAGACAAAAAATGGAGAATGAAAAATGCTTTATATGTATGGAACCAAAAGATGAAGCAGAATTGGTCCATCTATGTAAATGCAGAGAAAGTGCAATCTGTTTGGATCCTTGTTTTACCAAATATATAAAAGGTTACATGTACGACATTGAAAAAAATATTGTTAAATATAGCCTGACCTGCCCAATTTGTAAAAAAAACCTTAATTACCAAACAGGATTACAAGTTGATTGGAAAACAACCAAGAGATTGCTAACCAATTATTTTTTAACAATATGGTTTCCATTTATTTGTTATATTTGGCCGAATGTTTATTTATATTGCGTAGAAACTGTATTTTCGGAAAATAATGAAATGGCTGGCAATATTGCAAAAGGATTAGAAGTTTTTATTATTTTAATTACACCAAATATTTCTCTTAATTTTTACAAATTATTATTAGAAACAATAACCAATAAACATTTCACCAAAAAAACCTGTTTTATACATTGCTGTATTTTTTACACAATATCTAATATAATTCTCATTATTTTAGATAATACAGCCGTTTTCTGGAGAAACCGCTTNTTACGTTCATACATAATTATTAATTGCATNCCATTGCTAATTATTTCTATAACATTAACAGGATTAATTGCAGCAATTATATATCATGCTGGTGTTTACCTTATCTTTTGTATTCCCAAAACTTGCAGAAAAATAGGTTTACAACATGGATGCTTAAAAATTTCTCCAATGGTTGCACCTGAATGAATAAAAAATGAATTTATAAACAACTCTTATATAAAAAAATAATAAATGAGTATATTTAGTGAATATTCCGTTGTATTTATTATAGGCTTTGCTATAATTGCTACATGTATTTTAGATAAATTATGTATAAGACGAAGGCAGCAAGTTGTTATAGAGCCGCCAGATGTTCACAATGAAAATGATTTGGAAAATATAATGCAACAATCACTGCTGACATATCAGGAAGAAATTACAATAACATTGGAGAGTTGGGGAGAAAAAGAGGCGCAACAATTTACGAAATATGAGGAAAATATGGAATGTCCAATATGTATGGAAATTATAGAAAAAGAAATGAAATTATATGATATAAACTGCCAACACATATTCCATAAAGATTGTTTACAAGATGCGATTAAATCTAATTTTTTATGTCCAATGTGTCGGGAAAAAATAATGAAAAAATAGGGATGATTTGGTAATTTTTTATTTTTACAGAAATTTATTGTAAAAATAATGCATTTTTATTGCAAAATTATAATTTGTCGCAAAACATTGTAATACGGAGAAATTAATTTATGGTAATGATTTTTTAAAAACGAGTCGACTTTTTTTTCTATGGTAATGGCCAAAAAATAAAAAAAAATGTGTGAAAAAATGCATTTTTTTAGTCCATTTTTTCGCCATTTTTTATTTTACAATCAGTAAGCATTTCCCACGCATTCGCCATATATGCAAATACTTACTATTCTGCAAGCATTTTTTACCATCGCCGGAAAATTAGAAAAAAACTCAAAAAACGCTATTTTACCAGAAAATACATCAGGTGTCGTTTGGTATTTGTTTAAAAAACCTGATGATTTTATTTTTGCACTTTCAATCACGGCAAAAAACCTACATAGCACCCACAATTGCACTTTTTTGCTATAATAAAAGTGTTGCTGTCCGTTATAAACGGAAATTGGATTTTTTAAATTTTTTTAAAGGGTTTTTTTTGAACGGGTCCTGATGGTACCAAAAAAAGGCTGTTTTTGGCAAAAATAGGTTAAAAATTATTTTTGCGGTGGGTTGTGATAAATTGGGTTTTTTACCCAGTAGCGAGATTGGCGAAAGTTGTTAAAATATGGAAAAGTGCATTTTGCATTACCATAAAATTACAAGTGTGCAATATTACCATAAATATGGTAATGCAAAAAAAACGGCGGGTAATTTTTAAAAAAATGGTGTACTGCATTACCATCTTTTTTTTATTTGCATTTTTTGACTATTATCATATGGTAATGTTTTGCATTGATTTTGCACATATTTGCATGTATTCCAAAAAATCACATAAAATGATGCACAATATATATGTGCTACTGTGTTGCAGATATTACAATAAATTATTACCATAATTTTGCAATGTAAATTGTATTACCATATTATGGTAATGTGACATTTGAACCATCGTTTTTTTTATTACCATGGCGTTTTTATTACCATGATGGTAATGGTAGGAAAACTGGAATTTTGGAGACAAATATGAAGAAATGGTAATAAGCAAAAATGATTTTTAAAAAAATGGTGATTTTTTCGCCCATGCTACTTAAAAAAATTTCTATGTTTTTAAAAGTTGTAAAAAATAGGTTACCGTTGTTTTAGCCGATGATTAGACATTTGACGCATATTTTTTCCTGATAAATGGCCTGATTAGTACCAATTACCATGGCTTTTTTGCTCGAATGAAGTTATGGTAATGGTATGGTAATAAAATGGGGTTCATTTTTGGGGAATTTTTATGGTAATATGTGAAAATGAGGAGTAGATGGAGTGTATTACCATAGCATTACCATAAAAAATGGTGGACTAATTTTTGACATAAAAAAAATGACGAGGTCTGGTAATAAAAATGCCAAAAAACAGTCAGTTTTTATTTCTTCCATTACCATGCATTACCATACCAAAATCGGATTCTAATAAAATGCATTTTTTTTCATTACCAGACGTGCTCATTTACCCGAGAACTCAACTCCGTAACTCCAAAAATTCCATTACCATATACCATAAAAAATAAAGTGAGGAATTAAAAAATGGTAATGGTATGGTAATAAGGCCGAAAATTTTGAGTTTTGCCACTGAAACGCACTAAGACCTCTTACCATCATTACCAGACATGTTAGCCCCTTCCAAAAAATCTCATTACCATAACATGGTAATATTAATTTAGTGCGAAGCTTCTTCTCATACCCCTATTACCATGCCATTACCATAACCAGTTTTGAATTGCCCATTTTTTGGGGTTGTTATGGTCATGCTATGGTAATGACCCTATTGTGTGACACCCCAAAAATAAAAAAGTAAGAACGGGAATTTCCATTTTATGATGATTTTGTTTTATAAATTGAGCAATGGCATTTTTATCCTGTTGGCATATGATATACCATATTACCATAAAAAAGATAACATTTTTTAATGTAATGGTAATGTTATGGTAATGAAAATGAAAAATTAAACGAAAACTTACCATTTCGTCCTTTTGACCTTCTTTTTTTTTATATATTAATACTTTTTATTTTTTTAATAATATCATATAAATAAAGAATAATATATAAATATAAGAATAAGAAATGTAATAAATATGGTCAACCTGATAAATTTAGCACAGATGACAAAAAAAAAAATCTATAGGGCAAAATATTTTTGAAAAAAAATGGATTTTTTAAAAAACCTATATATAAAAACTCAATTGAAAAAAAAATTTTCCCCCCGTCAACTCAATTATCGAATGGTAATGAAGCGTGGTAATGAACCAAGTTTCGGCCACGGTTCAACATTACCACGAAATGGTCATCATCGTTTGATTTTTTTTCAACCCGAAAAATGGCCCAAAAACACATGTTCCTGTCTAATTGGCTTTTGCTATCAGCTAAAATTGATAAAACACTGTTTGTTGTATATCCAGTTTATCATAAAAACCAAATAAGCGATTTTTGAACCATCGTCCTATGGTCGACCATAAATAGCCCTCCGCACAGTATAGGGCGCTGCGTTGCACCATCCGTGGTAATGCTGGAGAAAAAATAAACACCATCCGTTGAAAATCCCGCAGAAATCCATGTTTTTTGGTGATATTTTTTTGAGATTTTTGAAGGGGGGTCTAGGTAGTGATAGTGCACGGTTCAAACTCAAGCTAGACGAAAAATAAGATTTTTATGGTAATACAGTACCACGGATATTTTAAAAACGAAAAAAATTTGGTGGTAGTGTATTACCATAAGCTCACCTCGAAGCTTAATTCATATGGTATTGTTATTACCACAATTTTAAAAAATGCCATGGTAATGCATTACCATAACTCGCAACCTCTTGGTAATAGAAATATTTTTTTATTTGCAGAATGATGGTTCACAGTACCATAATATGACCATAAATGGCAAAATTAAAATTGTGTGCCAAACTCATATGGTAATAAAAATCCTGATGTTCTGCAAAAAAATATTTTAAAAAAATGTTGATAATCTCTCGTTGTTTAGCATTTTCCAACTTCAAAATGCAAAAATATCCTAAAAAATCCAAAAAACACAAGAACGATGGTTCACCAAATTGTAAAACACATCAGGGGCGAAAAATTAAAAAAATATTGCAAAAAAATATAAACGGGAATATATCAAGATATTAAATGTAAAATTAATTCCAAAAATAATTTTATATAATCCTGATGATTTTTGGAAAATTCTTATTATCAGAAAATAGGAATTCTGCAAAAAATTAGATTTATGGTAATGGTGGTAATAAAAAAATATCTATTACCAGAAAATAGGAATTCTGCAAAAAAATAGATTTATGGTAATGGTGGTAATAAAAAATATTTCTATTACCAGAAAATAGGAATTCTGCAAAAAATTAGATTTATGGTAATGGTGGTAATAAAAAATATCTATTACCAGAAAATAGGAATTCTGCAAAAAAATAGATTTATGGTAATGGTGGTAATAAAAAATATCTATTACCAGAAAATGCAAAAATTGGAGAAAATTGGATTTATGGTAATGGTGGTAATAAAAAATATTTCTATTACCAGAAAATAGGAATTCTGCAAAAAATTAGATTTATGGTAATGGTGGTAATAAAAAAATATCTATTACCAGAAAATTAAAAAATTGGAGAAAATTGGATTTATGGTAATGGTGGTAATAAAAATATCTATTACCAGAAAATGCAAAACTTGGAGAAATTAAATTTATGGTAATGGTGGTAATAAAAAATATCTATTACCAGAAAATGCAAAAATTGGAGAAATTAAATTTATGGTAATGGTGGTAATAAAAAAATATCTATTACCAGAAAATGCAAAAATTGGAGAAATTAAATTTATGGTAATGGTGGTAATAAAAAATATCTATTACCAGAAAATGCAAAAATTGGAGAAATTAAATTTATGGTAATGGTGGTAATAAAAAA
>JGI10211J14876_10000590_pt1 | contig 15743 bp, 12 predicted proteins | sample Etolagsediment_FD_14876 | JGI IMG/M metagenome (IMG submission 14876)
CCGTTTGTTCAGTATGCGATTGCGTCACCTTTCTTGCCAAGAAGTCTACGGAAATATGGCTTCTTATGCGCCAGCGTTTGGCATGATGGGAACGGTTATGGGGTTAATCATTATGATGACCACTCAGGTTGCAGATACCGGCTCACCTTATGGAGGTGCAGAAACTCAAGATATGCTGGGTAGTTTATTAAGCGGAATGGGATTAGCTCTTGTTACTACCTTTTATGGCGTACTGTTTTCTAACCTAGTTTTTCTGCCAATAGCGGGTAAACTCAAAGTTTTAACAGATGCAGAAGTGCTGCGTAATGAGATGATTATTCAAGGTGTGATTGCTTTGAAAAAATCGGAATCTACGCTGTTAGTTAAAGAGCAATTACTGGCTTTTGTAAACGAAAAAACCAAGCAAAAACTTGAATCCTTAAGGTAGGGCATCATTATGTCACTGCTTCTGTTATCACTCCTGCAAAAAAACACAAAAAATAACATACCAGGCCTGGTAGATTCAAACTCAAATGAAGTCCAGCAGGTTAAGCGCAACCGTTTGTGGCTATTAACCTATATCTCTTTGTTTACCTCTTTATTAGCGTTTTTTATATTGATGATTACCTTAGTTGAGTTAGAGGGATCAACCCCAAAGCGTAACTATCAAAAATTAGTGGGTAATATTTATAAAGAGGTATCGTATCAATCTACGCTTCAAGGTTTAGATTGGTTGCAAATTGAAAACACCTTAACAAAAGGTGTTCGTTTGTCTATACCATCAGATCTAGTAGCAAATTCTTCTTTATTCTCTTCTGCAAGTGCTCAAATAAATCCAAGATATTTACCTTATTTACAGAGTATTGTTGATGTTTTAACTGTACTGAATTTTCAAGACTTTAATACAAGATATGCAAAGTTAATTAATGGCATTGAATCGGCCGGTTATAAGGTTGATTTTATGATTCGTATTGAAGGGCATACCGACTCTCTTGCCATGGCGCCTACCGCTCGCTTTAGAGACAATGTTGAATTAAGTACCTTTAGAGCCTACGCAATGATGGAGTGGCTTAGGATTCATACCGGCTTATCAAGAAAGCATTTTTCGATATCTGGTTACGGCAGTTTTCATCCGTTAACAGCTAATCCAGAGCAGTCTGAAAATCGAAGAATAGAGATATACTTGGTGCCTCTAATAAGGGCTAAAACGATAAATGAAATAGGCGTAGCTAAAGCAGAGGTTGCCTTATGAACATTGTCTTAGAGCGCGCTAAGTCTGCATGGTTGTTAGCCTTTGGTGATGTCATTACGTTGCTTATTACCTTCTTTATTATGACGATTGCTCTGAACAAAGGCGAAATCAGTAAGGTTCAAAGGTGGGTAGACAAACAAGTGACTGAAACCTATCAAGTGTTAAGTGCTGAAGTCGAAAATAAAAACCTGCAAGTGATTAAGGTTAGCCGAAATGCAGGTGGTGTTTTGCTGACGATTCAAAGTGACAATGCATTTGAGAGTGGATCATTTAACCCCTCAGATCAACTTCAGTCTGAGTTAGCTATTATAGGCAATATGCTCAATAAGACGCCCTTACTCAGTGTTGAACAATCACAAGAGAATAGAGAGGTTATTGCGCGCGCCAAAGAAGATGGTATGCAGTGGTACTCCGAAGTGGTGGTAGAAGGGCATACTGATAACGACAAGATAAATCCTTTGTCACGTTTAAGAAATAACTTTTTCTTGAGTACGCTTAGAGCGCAGTCAGTTATGCAAACGTTATATTTAGTCAGTGATTTACCAGCTAATATTTTTTCGGTATCAGGCTATGGAGAGTGGCAAGCGATTGCATCCAATGAAACGGAACAAGGTAAACAGCAAAATAGACGAGTAGAAATCCTGCTTACAGCAAGTTTTCAAAAGGATAATAATTAACCCAGGCAACCCTTTTATAAATAGGGTTGCCTGAGTTGTGGTTTTTTTGAGTTATTTTTTGTTTTCGATAAGCATTAAATGACTATCAGTTTCAAAGTTCTGCGCAAGGGCGTTTAGTTTTTTTGATTTTTCTTGAATCGTTTCAGTTAATGCAGTGGCTTCTTCGACTAATGCAGCATTCTGTTGTGTAATTTGATCCATCGATTGTACTGCATCACTTACTTGACTAACGCCTTTTGCCTGGTCGGCAGAAGCGGCGGCAATTTCTGTCACGCGATCACTCACTTGACCAATCTGCACGTTTAACGCCTTAAAGGTATCCGTTGATTGCGAAACTAAGGATGCTCCTTTATCAACTTGAAGGCGAGACTTTTCAATCAAACCTTTGATGTCTTTGGCTGCTTCTGCAGATTTTTGCGCAAGGTTACGTACTTCACCGGCAACTACGGCAAACCCGCGCCCCTGTTCTCCTGCTCGAGCGGCTTCAACTGCCGCGTTTAATGCTAATAAATTGGTTTGAAAGGCGATACTATCAATTAATGAAACAATGTTTTCGATCTCTTCACTTGAGTTTTTGATCGCTTCCATAGCCGAATTGGTTTGTTCTAGAAGTGAAACACTTGAATTAGCTTCTCTAGAAGCAGAGCCGGCAATTTGACTTGCTTCTTGTGAGTTTTCAGTATTTGCCTGAATTGTAGAAGTTAATTCTTCCATTGAAGCGGCTGTTTCTTCTAATGAAGCTGCCTGGTTTTGAGTGCGATTATTCAAATTCTGATTACCAGTGTTTAGTTCAGTGACACTGGCTTCAAATTCATGAGTACTATTCAGAATTTCGTTCATCATTTTGTTAAGTTGAGAAATTGAGGAGTTCAATGCACCTTGAAGCTGGGCAATTTGTCCATCGTAATTGCCGGATACTAATGTGGTCAGGTTACCTTGTTGCAGTCTATTGGCAACCTGATTGATTTCCGTTAACGCAATCTCAATGGTATTGATTGAATCGTTGACTGAAGTTTTTAAACTATTAAGTTCACCTTTGCACTCAACCTCAATTCTTGCTGAGAAGTCACCATGTGCAGACTTATCCATGACTTCAGTGATTGAACGAATAGTTTGTTGCAGAGATGTCATGGAACGGTCGACTTTGGTTTTTAATTCGCCTTTNACCTTTTCGTTTAATCGGACTGAGAAATCACCATTGTAAATACCTTCCATTAAGCTTTCCAAGCTTTCCATTGTGTTGGTGATGCTTTCAGCGCTATCGTTTACGGCACTTTTAAGTATATTTAAATCCCCCGTAAATTCTTTATTGACTCGTTCATTGAATTGGCCTTTTGAAATGGCATTCATGACAGCATTAATTTCTTCAAATGCAGACTGGATTGAATTAAACAATTTATTTGTAGCGATAACTGAAGGGGCTTCTTCATAAGAGGTGATGCGGGCAGAAAAATCAGAATTTTCCGAAACCTGGTCTATTTTTGATAAAACTTCATTGGAAATTCGTTCTTCTTTCTTCATACCTAACGCAATGTAGATTAACACAGCAGATTCAACTACGACAAAGAGAGCATGTAAGAAGGTTAAGCTCCAGCTACAGTCATAGCTAAATAGCATAATAGGTACACCAGCAACTTCTACTTGGTTAAGTTGCAAATAAGTCAGCAGTAAATGATGAACTGCGCCAACTCCAGCAGCGACCACAACGACTAACCAGTCTTTATAAATTAGTAAAAAGGCTAGAGCAACAAAAATATGGAAATGCATCTCTATTCGACCCATCTGGGTTTGGATTAAGGTCGCTGAAAATAGCATTAAAAATACACCAGTTAAAATTCCAAAACCACGTGTTCCCCTTAAGACAAAATAACTTATCAAGCTCAATGCAATGATCACTAAGGTCATGGGTACGGCAAAGTTAAATGTGTCATAGCCAATGGGAGCTAGAAATGCAACAAAGGGTATGTGCGCCAATAATATTAATAAAACTTTTTTGTCTGTTGCGAGTAAGACTGGGTCTTTAACGTTGCTCATAATGCCTCCTTGGCAGTTGGAGAAAGTTTTGTTTTTTTGGTTTCAATGAATTTTTTTCTAAGAAGATTTAAATCTTCAATGACTTTGTCGTAGCGTAAATAAGTATTTTGATAGACTACTTGAATGTGTCCATATGGGTCAATTAAAAAAATATTTCCCGGGTGAGATATTTCGTAATCTTTTCCTATTTTAGTGGCGCCTTCTGGTGAGAAGTAGGCTTTGTATTTACTTGCTACTGATTGAATCTCACGCATGGATTGAGCGGTTAAGGCGTAAAAGTTTGAACCAAACTGATTAAAGTAATCATTCAGCATTTGTTTGGAATCACGCTTTGGGTCCATAGTGACAAATATGAAATCCACATCCTTGTTTGTGGTTTGGTGGTTGATATTAAACATAACACCCACTTGATTATGACAAACTTCATCACAGTTTAAATAGCCAAAGTACAAGAACGTAAATTTACCCTTATGTTGCGACAAACTGTGTGCTTTGTTTTGAGTGTCAATCAAAGTAAAGTTGGGGGCGACTTGGTCAATTTTACGACCGTAATACTCCCCTGTTGTTACCCAATAAAATCCTAATGGCATCACTATCAATGTGAGCAAAGAGATTGTAAGGATAACAGTGAAACGGGATTTTATATTCATTCTGATTTCAGTTTTGGCCTTAAATTTAGTTTTGTTTCGTCGTGACTTGTATAGTAAATAAGTTGGATCTGTTTTTATTACTATCAAATAATATTTAAAAGGATAAGCAAGTTTTAGGCTAAAGTTGCCAATTAATAATAGATTTATTATATTTTTTTAGATAATCATTGGTTTTTGAAAAAGGCTTGCTGCCAAAAAAGCCTCTATAGGCCGATAGTGGTGAAGGGTGTGGGCTTTCTATTACGAGATGTTTATCACGGTCAATCATTTTGCCTTTTTTCTGCGCGTAAGCTCCCCATAATATAAAGACACAATGTTCGGTTTGAGCATTAACGACTTCAATCACGGCATCTGTAAATTGTTCCCAGCCTTTGTTTTGGTGAGAATTTGTCAGGCCAGCTTCTACCGTTAATACCGCATTAAGTAATAAAACGCCTTGTTCTGCCCATGGTTGCAGGTTACCAGTATGCTGATTATCAACACCTATATCTGTCATGAGTTCTTTGTTAATGTTCAATAGTGACTTGGGTAGTGGTTTTACATCAGGCTGTACAGAAAAGCATAGGCCATGCGCATGACCAGGCGTTGGGTAGGGGTCTTGTCCCAGGATGACGACTTTAACTTGGTTTAATGGCGTGCTGTTTAAAGCGTTAAACCATTCATTCGCTTTAGGCAGTATATTTTTAGCAGAGGATTTTTCAGAGGTTAGAAAAGTTCGCAACTCCTGCATATAGGGTTTAGAAAACTCACTTTCTAAATACGGTAACCAAGTAGAATCTAGTTTAATGTCTGAGTTGTTATCAATCATATTAAAAGTAGTAAGTTAAGGTGCTAAACGGTCGATTGACCAGTCTTGGTTGTTTGATACAGCGCATTTGGTAAAGATAAAACGGTCATGTAAACGATTAGGTCTGCCTTGCCAAAATTCAAAGCGATTAGGAATTAAACGGTAGCCACCCCAATGGTCTGGACGTTTAACATCAATATGTTCATAAAGNCCTTCTTGNATAGCATAGTTTTGCTCCAAGGTTTTGCGGCCAGGAACAACNGAACTTTGTGTAGAGCTGGCGGCGGCTAATTGGCTGTCACGGGGGCGAGAGTGGAAATAGTTTTCAGACTGCTCAGTTGCGATTTTTTCAAGCGAGCCTTCAATACGAACTTGTCTATCCATTTGAGGCCAAAAAAACAGTAAAGACGCCTTGGCATTCTGTTCAATTTGTTGACCTTTATCACTATCGTAATGAGTGTAAAACACAAAGCCTTGTTCATCGCTTTCTTTAAGAAGTACAACTCGACTATGTGGCTGACCATCGCTATCTACTGTGGATACAGACATAGCCGTTGGGTCGATAATTTTGTTGGCAACAGCCTCATCCATCCAACTTGAAAACTGTATAAATGGATCACTTGAAAGTTGATCGCGCGATAGTTCTGTAAAGTCGTATTCACGACGTTCTTGATGGTAGTCTCGATTTGGCATAATAATGTGATATCATTTTTAATTAAATTGTCTCTCTACCCATTTTATCACTAGGAATTATTCTGTGAGTGAAAACTACAACGCATCTGAAATAGAAGTCTTAACTGGCCTGGATCCTGTTCGTAAACGTCCGGGTATGTACACCGATACCACACGACCTAATCACTTAGCACAAGAAGTTATTGATAATAGTGTGGATGAAGCCATTGCAGGGTTTGCTAATGAAATTTCAGTAATTCATTATGCCGATGGCTCAATGAGTATTCAGGATAACGGTAGAGGTATGCCAGTAGATATCCATCCTGAAGAAGGTGTGCCAGGGGTGGAAGTGATTATGACGCGTTTACACGCGGGTGGTAAGTTTTCCAATAAAGCCTATCAGTTCTCAGGTGGTTTACATGGTGTGGGGATCTCGGTTGTAAATGCCTTATCTAAAAAAGTTGAGATTGAAATCAAGCGTGATGGACAGTTGCACGCAATCAGTTTTGCGAATGGTGATTTACTTGAGCCGTTAAAAGTTACCGGTAAAGTGGGCAAAAAAAATACCGGAACCTTTGTACGATTTTGGCCTGATGCCTCATTTTTTGATTCACCAAAATATGCCGTTGGACGTTTAACCCACCTTTTACGCGCAAAAGCGGTATTAAGCCCTGGATTAAGAATTAGCTTCACCGATGAAACTACTGGTGAAACCAAAGAGTGGTTTTATGAGAATGGTTTAAAAGATTATTTAAATGATGCTTTAGATGGTCAGGACAGAGTGCCAATTGAAGGCTTTATTGGTCAAAGCCAATCTGAAAATGAGGGCGTAGATTGGGCCATTACTTGGCTAGTAGAGCCAAATGAAAGCTTAATGGAAAGCTATGTTAACTTGATTCCAACGCCTCAAGGCGGTACTCATGTTAATGGTTTACGCTCTGGTGCAACCGATGCGATTAGAGAGTTTTGTGAGTTCCGAAACTTAATTCCACGTGGTGTAAAAATTACGCCTGAAGACGCTTGGTTAAATGTTGCGTTTGTTTTATCCGCAAAATTAAGAGAGCCGCAGTTTGCTGGGCAAACTAAAGAACGTCTCTCATCAAGAGAGTGTGTGCCGTTTATTTCTGGTGTGGTAAAAGATGCGTTAAGTCTATGGCTTAACCAACATACTGAAGTTGCGGAAAAAATTGCCGAGATGGTCATTAACAACGCTTCTAACCGCAGTAAAAAAGCTAAAAAAGTCACACGTAAAAAGATTACCTCAGGGCCAGCATTACCGGGTAAGTTAGCCGATTGTACTGAGACAGATTTAACTAGAACAGAATTGTTTTTGGTAGAGGGTGACTCAGCGGGTGGCTCTGCCAAACAAGCCAGAGATAAAAACTTCCAGGCGATTATGCCTTTACGAGGAAAAATCCTAAATACTTGGGAAGTGGATTCAGGTCAGGTTTTAGCCTCACAAGAAATACACGATATTAGTGTCGCAATAGGGGTTGATCCTGGTTCAGAAGATTTAAGTGGATTACGCTACGGTAAAGTTTGTATTTTGGCGGATGCTGACTCTGATGGTTTACACATCGCTACGTTGATTTGTGCCTTGTTTGTGCGCCATTTTGAGAGTTTAGTGGAACAAGGACATATCTATGTTGCTATGCCACCGTTGTACCGTGTAGATGTGGGTAAGAAAGTTTTTTATGCACTGGATGAACCTGAACGCCAAGGCATTCTAGACAGGATTGAAGCGGAAAAGATGCCAGGTAAGGTTTCTGTGACTCGATTCAAAGGATTGGGTGAAATGAACCCTGGACAGTTAAGAGAGACAACCATGCTACCTGAGACGCGTAGATTAGTTCAATTACAGTTGCGAGTTGACGGTGGTGAAGAAGTGAATGAAGTGATGGATAAGTTACTGGCTAAAAAACGCGCCGGTGACAGAAAAATTTGGTTAGAAGATAAAGGGGATTTAGCAGAAGTCTAAGATAATGCTTTTGTGCTCTTGTTTATCAATTTAATCTATTTCAAAATAGTCCAATCCAACCTCAAAGCCCTAACTTGTTAGGGCTTTTTCTTTTTAGGAAAATTAAATGTCAAAGCTATCTCAACGTATCGTTAAACCATTTTTAAGCGTCATTTTAAGTGGTTTCTTCATGTTACCAGGCCTGGTAAGTTCGGCAGAAAGCCAAGTTGCTCAGGATTATCACATGAGCATCTATAAGGATGTGCAAGGCTCTACAGATGCCGTGGAGCTATTTACTAAAGCTGAAAATAAACGCGTATTTTTTGGGGTGACGTGTTCGCTACAGTCAGCCATGCCATTGATTCAAGTGATTTTGTTTGACGATGAAATCATGAGTGAAACACCAAAATTGTTGAGTATTAAACTTGAGATAGATGGCAAAACCTTGCCGACAGAGCTTCAAGGGATTATTAATGTGGTCGATAATACCGAAGAACTTTCCAATAAGATAAGGTTAGAAGTTGTTACAAAAAGAGGTGGCTCTTTTAAGGATGTACAAGAGGCTTATAAAGCCTTGTTGTTAAGGATGCAGCAAGGCCAGGCTTTAAAGGTAACGTTAAGTCACCGAACACTAGAAACAAAAGAAGTTCTGTTCTCACTCAAAGGGTTAAAGCAATTACTCCAACCTAATCAGAGTGTTTGTTATTAAACCAGTTAACTCAAAAGCCTAGTAACGCTAAAAAAATCTATCTAAGTTACCAGGCCTGGTAGTTTAAAATTCAGCCCATTCATCTTTATTTGAGTTTGTTTTAGGGCTTTCTTTAGCTTCTAAATCAGGTTTTAAAGTTTTAGGAATGGGTGCTGATAATGGCTTGATTGCTGTTTGATTAATATTAGAATTACCTACTTTTTTTCCATCAATTTCAGCATGCAGTTCTCTATTAAACACATTCAGTTCTTCGTTTAAATCAGGTCCTGTGCCTACGCTATTAAATTTAAACTGGCTGATAAAGTCAGCTTGGTTATCAGTTTCTTGACTCATATTGCCTGCGGTAGCAGAGAGTTCTTCAACCAAGGCGGCATTATGCTGGGTAAGTTCGTCTAGTTGTCCGATTGCAATGTTAACTTGCTGAATACCTTGAGATTGTTCGTGTGCAGTGGCCGACATTTCTGACACAAGTTCTTCAACTTCTTGTATGTTGACGACCATTTTTTCAAAAACGGTATTGGTCTGTTCGACTAGAATGGTTCCGTTATCAATTTGTTGGATTGCCGAACTGATTAAGCCAGAAATATCCTTTGCGGCATCTGCTGATTTTCCAGCTAGATTTCTCACCTCTCCAGCCACCACAGCAAAACCACGGCCGTGTTCACCTGCACGAGCCGCTTCAACAGCCGCATTTAGAGCTAACAAGTTTGTTTGGAAAGCAATACTGTCGATTACAGAGGTAATTTCCCCAATTTTTTTACTAAGTTCAGAGATGCCGTTCATGGCTTCAAGGGTTTTATTCATTACCTCGATGCCACTTATGGCTTCATTTGCAGTGGCATGCGCTAATGCATTAGCCGTGCCTGAATTTTCTGTTGAATTTAGTATAGTTGAGGTCAGTTCTTCCATGCTAGCAGCGGTTTCTTCTACAGATGCTGCTTGCGATTGAGTTCTTTCCGATAGATCTTCACTTGCCACAGCCACTTCTCTTGCCATACCACCAATTTCAATGGCACCTGTATTTACTTGGCTAAGGGTTAAGCTGAAGTTATTGAGTGCATTATTTGTGGCCATTTGCATAGAGAGTAATTCTGCTTGATAGTTACCCTCTAGTCTTTGGGTTAAGTCATTTGAAGCCATCTTTGAGAGGAGGGTATTGATGTTTTGCGTAATGGCAGAAAAGTTGTCTAGTAAAGAGTTTACTGAAGATGAAATTTTGTGTTCAAAACCGTTTAGCTCGTCGGTTGAAATTCGACGTGAAAGTACACCTTTTGCTGCTTCTTCAATGATGTTTTCTATATTCTCTTCAATCGCTAGCTGATCAGTCATGTTTTTCCATTCAGCAACGGTTCCGATACGTTCCCCATTATCATCAAAGATAGGGTCAATGATTAAATCAACCTTAGCACTACCTACTGTAATTCGAGTGCTAAAAGTATCTGTTAATCCATCCAGTAGTTTGGCTTGGTGCTCTGGATGCTGGTGAAATACATCAATGCTCTGGCGTAGCAAATTGTTGCTATCAAAATTAGGCAGGTCTTTTTTTAATTCTGGTTCAATCTCTTTTAACATTTTTACAATTGATTCATTCATAAAAATAATACTACGGAATCGATCTGTAACCATAATATTAGATGAAGCAGCGTTCAATGCACTTTCGATTCTTTTTGCGCTGGCTAATGAGGCCTTTACATCGTCTAAGTCAGCCCCGAGTTTTATTTGCATAGATTTAAGGCGACTAAAAATTTGGGAGACTAAGCTTTTACCTCGAGTATCGATTTCTCCATGAAAATTACCTTCTGCAATATCTGTAATCCTGTCGGACAATAGTTTAAGGCGTTTGCCATTAAGCCAACTACTTAAAATAATAAGTACTACTAAAGAAATATCTATAAGTTCAAAGGCTAAAAGGGGAACGAAGTTTAAAATGTTAGAAAAAAGCAATGGTGTAAAGGACGAGGTGAGCAATAGTAAGGATAATACGAGAGTAATAGTTGACTGGTTAAACTGTAATAATGGATTGAGATTATCGGATATATTCTTTGGAATACCATTTTTAAGCTGTAGTTTACCATCTGAGATTAATCGGTAGGCCTGTTCAGCTTCATGGACTTGATTTTTATTGGCTGGCGTTCGTACCGACATATAGCCGACCATTTCAGTATTTTCAAATATAGGAGTAGCGTTGGCAATGACCCAATAATGGTCACCATTTTTACGTCGGTTTTTAACCGTTTGAGACCACGGTTTGCCTTCTTGAAGTGTTTGCCAAAAATCTTTAAACACAGCTTCAGGTACATCTGGGTGTCTAAGAATGTTGTGCGGTTGTCCAACAAGGTCACTCCATTCAAAGCCGCTGGCTTCAATAAATGCTTCATTAGCACTAATAATGTTTCCGTGTAAGTCAGTTCTAGAAACAATTGTTATTCCTGCTGGTAAAGAATATTCTTTTTGGGTTATCAGTCCATTGTCGCGCATAGGTTTCCCTTTATAGGCCACTTAGGGGAGTGCAAGAATGAGGAGGAGAAAGAGGGGACTCTTAATGGTAACCTGGCTGTCTTAAACGTCTAAGATCCGTGGCTTTCCGTCCTTGCTTCACAACAAGTTTGGCTTTGTTCTATAGTTATAATAATGTTACAAATAATTTTTAAGCAAAAGTATTGCCAAGTGTGTTGATATTAAAATTGTTGTGTTAGTTATAGCATAGATTTAAAAGCCTTTAATGAAGTTTGTGATTAATTGAAATCGAATATTGTTATCTTTGAGCAAGAGTGATTTATGAAAGTGGTTCAAGATGTTTTTTCTTTCCCATCTCATGTAGTCTTTTTTTGTAGTCCAGAAAGTCTGAAAGCACCGACTCGTCATATGTACTTAAGCCTGTAAATTCAAGCTTTAGATAAATGTCATTTTCGGCATTATGTCGATGAGTCACTNTTGTTGTTAATCTCAAAACTGTGAACTCACCTAANGCAGGTACTTCAAACTCAAGTTCGAGTTCAGTGCCTTCTTTTGCTCCACGTGGAGTAATTACGCCAGCTTCATGCATAGATAGGTCAATTAAAATGGCTTCTGCTGTTGCGTTTTTACCAATGAGTACGGCTTTTCGGTCAGTCTTGTAGCTCAATTGCGTCATAAGTGTTTTAGCCAGTAGAGTTAAGTAGATTGGGTTTTGTTAATTCTGATTATGCATCAAAACGTTTGTGAAAGTTAGAAAATTCCTTAATGACAAGTTGTTCATGTGGCGTTAAGTTTTGAAACGATAAGCCTATTAAAAAGTTGTTATTAACCGGTGTTGAGTGAATAACTTCGGCGTTAAGGCTGATTTTAGAATTCTGTTCATAGCCAGGAAGTGAAAAGTGCACTTTTAATATTTCGCCATCTTGAAATGCTTGAGAGCCTAAGGCACCGAAACCACAATTAGAAATATTGACCATTTTCATAGAAATCGGTTGTGAATCATTATTAATTTCTACTGTTCTATTGACTGAAATTCGTTCAGAACAACGACTGTCGGTCAATTTGTTTGACTTCATCGATAATCCTTAAGTATTTGTTTGATTAGAGTGTTAATTCTTTAGAGCTAATGGGTTTTCTTGTAAATATTTTATTATTTTTGTAAGTGGTTCAGGGTGGGAGAATAGGAAACCTTGGGATAGATAGCAACCTTCTTTTTGTAAAATATCTTTTTGAACGCTAGATTGAACCCCTTCAGCAATAATATTTAATTGTAACGATTTAGCTAATTGAATAAATGTTCTGCACATTTGTAAATCGCTATGACTCGTTGCGATATTTTTGATAAAAGATTTATCCATTTTTATGGTTTCGATATGAAGAGCCTGAAGGTATGAAAGACTAGAGTAACCTGTACCAAAATTATCAATACAAACTTTTATACCTAAATTTCTGAGCTGTTCTAAAGTTCTACTCGATTTTTCTAAATCATGCAGTAGGCTACTTTCAGTGATTTCAATTTTAATTGATTCAGCAGAAATAAAGTTTCGTTTAATGGTGTCTTCAACCATCCTTGGTAAAGTATTTTCTTCTAACTCTTCGGTTGAGAGGTTAATAGAAATAGGGGGTAAGGTAATGCCTTCTTTATTTAATTTAGTAATATGCTGTGCAACGGTATTTATTACCCATTGATCGATGGCAATAATATTATTAGTGTCTTTCGCTAGTTTTAAGAATTCACTGGCAGGTAGTATTTTGTGTGTTTCAGGGTGGTGCCAACGAATAAAGGCTTCCATCCCAATAATGGTATCGGTCAACGTGTTGAACTGAAATTGATAGTAAATTTCAAATTCATTGTTTTCAATGGCCTTTCTTAAGTCTGCTGAGTGTTTTAGACGAGTATCAACTGCCGTTTGGGTGTTTTTATCATAAAATTGGTAGTTGTTTTTACCTTTAGCTTTTGCCTGATACATTGCAGTATCAGCATGATTTAAAATGTCCGTTACGGTTTTACCGTCTCTTGGAATAATCGCTACACCAATACTGGCACCCACAGTGAGTAAGTTGTCTTCTAAATTAATCGGTTCATGAATTATTTCAAGTAAACGGCTTAAGTAACTATCCATTTTTTCTTTAAAATCTTTAGGTAGTGTTTTTTCCATATGATTGACTAAAATAACAAACTCATCCCCTCCAAAACGGCCAACTAAGTCTGTTTTTCTGGCATGGTTTTGCATGCGCTGGGCAACAGCTTTGAGTAATTGATCACCTGTTTCATGACCTTTGTTGTCGTTTATCTCTTTGAAACCATCTAAGTCTATAAATAGGAGAGCAGAGGGTTTTAGACTATTAGACGGTGTTTGTGATTTGAGATGGCTTCTTAAACGGTCAATAAAATGAGTACGATTAGCGAGTTTGGTTAGAGGATCATAAAAGGCCATATTAATCATTTTGCCTTCACGATGTTTCAACGCAGAAATATCTCGAGCGATGCCTCGGTAACCAATGAGTTTTTTGTTTTTATTCAAAACTGGATGACCGCTCAAAAGAAGGTGAACTACTTTTTTAGATTTGTTGTAAAAAGAGATTTCTAAATTGTTAAAAGTTTCATTTAACATTAGCTTTTGCTGCCAAACTAAAACACTCGTTTTAGCGTCTTCGCTTTCAAAGAATGAGCTAAACGGTTTAGATTGAACTTCTTCCTCCGTATAACCGAGAATGTTGAATACTTGAGAGCTGGAGTAGGAAATATTACCATTTTTATCAGTTTCCCAAACCCAGTCTGAAGAGTTAACTAGCAGTTGATGGTAGCGGTCTTCAGAAGTCTCAATTCGGTTACTAAGTGTTTTAAGCGTTAATCTTAAAACTAACCAGCTGATGAGAGATATCAGTAGAGCTGCAAAAAGCGTATAACCGGCCGTTTCGATAAAAGGAGGGGTGATGCTTTGTTGATCATATTTTATGACAACCCCCCATTCTTTAGGAATGATTGGAGCATAAGCGGCTAAGACAGCATTTTTAGAAATATCGACAATACTTTGTACACCATACTGCCCATTAAGAGACATATACATGGTCGGTTTAATTAGACGTACATAACCTGGTGGTGGGTTGTCACCTTTTGATGAAAATACAAGTTGGACTTTGTCACCTTTTGGTTTTTTATGGACTAAGAAAAACTCTTGCTCAGGTTTGTCGGCATTAAGTTGAAACCATAGCGTTTTAATTTCTTTTAATGCCTTCTCTGTTTCTTTCTTTTTGCCCGATTCATTTTTAGCTTCAATAACAGGACGTAGCATCTGTTTAAGTAGAATAGCTTGAAATTCAGCATCATCTTTAATTTGCTGTGTCTTTTGTTCAAGGGTATTTGAGTAGAGAGGGATATAGGTGAAGATACTGACAAATGTAATCGCAAAAATTATCCCAAACACAATGAGGTTAATGTTTATTTGTCGATTTTTTGAATTTTGCATATCACCATTCCTAATGACAGACTATTTCAATAGCATAGCATTTTATATACAAGGTATGTAGAAGCAATGCCACTACTGACATATTGGTAGTCAAATAATAAATATGGAAATTAAATGTTAAGTTTTTTTCTAATCAATTTGTGCGATTAACTTTAGTTTAGATTCAGTTGTAGTTTGTTCTATAACCTGTCCTGCAACCTGTTTTGGGCGTTGCATTAGGTGTTGAATGATTTTTGACATCGGTTCTGGCTCAGCATATAAAAAACCTTGAATAATGAAGCAGCCTTCTTCGGCTAAAATATCACGTTGAATATCAGACTGAACACCTTCTGCAATAAGGTTTTTATTTAAAGACTGTGCTAATTGAATGATTGATCTACAAATTTGTAGGTCACTATTGCTAGTGGTGATTTTATCGATAAAAGACTTATCAATCTTTAAGGTATCGATAGGTAAAGTTTGTAGGTACGATAGACTGGAATAGCCGGTTCCGAAATCATCAATACTGGTCTGAATCCCTTTTTTACGTAAACTGTCTAAGGACTCAACGGCTTTCTCCAAATTGTTAAGCAAGCTGGTTTCAGTTACTTCTATACGTAAATCAGTTGGAGCGAGAAAGTTTTGTTCCATAGCTTCGTTAATCATTTGAGGGAGTTGTGGATTCTCCAAAGTTTTTGATGATAAATTGATAGAAACTGGAATTGAACGGTGGGTGTTTTTTTGCATTGCTGCAATATCTTTTGCCGCTTGCTCTATAACCCATTTGTCAATCGCTTGAATGTGGTTTGCCTCTATGGCAATTTCAATGAATTCAGCAGGTGAAATCATGGCGTTTCGCGTTGGATGTGGCCAGCGTATTAGTGCTTCCATGCCATAGATTTTATTGGTGTTGGAATCTATCTGAAGTTGGTAATAAAGTTTAAATTCTTTATTTTTAATGGCATCTTTTATCTCTCTAGCCATTTGCTTACGTCGATCTTCAATTTCTTGCATGCTAGCATCAAAATATCGGTAACAGTTTTTACCATCACGCTTAGCTTGATACATTGCACTATCGGCATGGCTTAAAATTTCAGAGGTGCTTCTTCCATCTTGCGGT
>JGI10211J14876_10000593_pt1 | contig 15705 bp, 20 predicted proteins | sample Etolagsediment_FD_14876 | JGI IMG/M metagenome (IMG submission 14876)
CCGGCTGACTGTGAGGTCCCTAAATGGGTTGTCCCCTCAGCACCTCTAGTTCCATCAGGAGACCCAAGGACAAAGCGATCCCTAAGGTCAGGGGTACCATTTGTACCATCACACAGGTTCCATCCTGTAGGTACCAATAGGTCATCCCCTGCCCACATATTGATAACACCTGAAGGAATATATCGGTGTGTATCTGACCCATCTAAGATAGCCTCTAGGGCTGATTGGTTATCCGTAAGGTAATTAAGTGACTCAGGTGTCCCTGTGATAGCACCATCTATATTTGGAAGTGTTGTCTTTAGGACTGTCTTAAGGAGCCTTAAGTGGTCATCACCTTCTTTAAAGGAGTCCTCACCTAAAGGCCAACTTTGATTTAATTCTGAAATGTTTGTAGCTAACTCTAATGGCATTAGTAATCCTTAGGTTTAAGTTTAAATTAACACCATACAAATCTATCTTTAAGATAACTTAAGGTTAGCCTTAAGGTTTATCCTTTAAGTTAATTTATTAAATATTAACTATTAAGATAAGACCTAAGGTTATCCTTAAGGTATCTTTAGGTTACCTATAGGTTATCCTAAGGTTTACCCCCTAGTCCCCCAAAAGGTAGCTGTATGGAAATGGGGAGGGCTTCGTGTAAACCCTCAGATTAGGCCATAATCCTAACCCTACGACTTTTTTCCCCATTCTTAGGGTGGGGGTATTACAAGTCCTTGATATACCTAGGTTTAATTTAAGGTAATTTAGGGGGTATCCTACTGGTATTTATGGGGTACCTGGGAGGGGCATGGGGGTCTAAATCGGGGGTGCGACTTCTGAGTGATCGGGAGTTTACCTGAGGAATCCTGGGAGTTTACCGCAGGGTTTAAGACTAGGCTAACAACTACCACCACCACTACCACCACGAGGCCCTTTAACCCTGATTTTGAAATTGGCTGAGAGATTACCCCATGGGGGCCTAAATCATGGTAGCAGTTACCGCAGAGGATTTATAATCCCACAGTATCAACGGTTCTATAGGCTCTATAGGTCCTTAGGTGTCCTGCATGGTGTCCTGAGGTGTCTTCTGTGCTGTATTGATAGCTCTCTATATATGTCTATCTATGTGTATCCGTAAGCATTGCTTAAATATTAAGCAGTAGGTTAACGCTTTGGTGAACAGAAAGAAGCCTAAAGGTTAACCACACAGACACCACACAGACACCACACAGACACCACACAGACACCACACAGACACACCAGGCCCACACAGCTCACCATATAGGCACCACCACCACACCTTACAGCCTTTGCTCTACCTGGCGTTATGCTTTAATAGTTACCTAAAGTATATTAATTTAATTTATTTTACATTATCCTATTGACAACCTTATAGCTCTCTGTATAATGCGTACTCAAGAGGGAAACAAAACGGCCTCATTTAGTTACTTATAGGAGAACAACAACATGAACTTACTAACTAACTCTTCAGCTAAACTAGACAAGTCACAAAATGATGAATGGCTAAACGCCCTTCTATACCTTGACCCTACGTTTAACCAGGACGTATGCAGAGGGAAAACAAAAGGGTGTTCTGAGCATTGCTTAATCTATTCTGGACGTATGAAGATGGCTAACGCTGTGAATGCTAGAGCTGAACGCACTCGTTTATACTTTGAAGAAAATGAGCTGTTCATGATGCAGTTAAAAGGTGAGATTGCAGGCCTATTAGCCAAAGCTAAGAAGCAAGGGAAAAAGCTTGCAGTACGCCTAAATGGTACAAGTGACCTTGATTGGTCTGTGGTGTATAAAGCCTTTCCTATGGTCCAGTTCTATGAGTACACTAAACGCCCATATTTAGCCGCTACATTGTTGGATATTGATAACGTTCATATCACCCTTAGCAAGCATGAGAAAATGTCATGGGATAAGGTAGACACCTTCCTAAACCAGGGTATCAATGTTGCGGTAGTATTCGACAAGGTGCCTGCAGAGTTTAAAGGTATTCCGGTTATCAATGGCGATAACCATGATAGACGTTTCGAGGACCATAAAGGCACCCTAGTGGGCCTAAAGGGTAAAGGGAATATCAAGACAGACACCACAGGTTTTATGGTTCGTACACAGGCTTAATGGTCACCTAAAGGAGAATATATAATGAACTACGGTATTTATAGAAATTTACATAATGGGTTACTTTCAATTAAAGAAATGGACTCAGGCCTGGTGGTTGGTCATTGCGATAGTGTAGCGCTTAAGGCGGTAGAGTGGAAAGCAAACCTAAACGGCATTAAACGCATAAGAGCCACTCAAGAAAAGTATGTAGTTGCCTTGGTGGTGGGTGAGGTGGTCCATGCCTTCGGGTTTACCCCTTACAAGGGCCGCAAGTTGGCTCAGGAGACCGGGCAAGGCACCCTTCCATTATATGACACCTTCGAGGGCGTAAAGTTTAACCCTTACCGCTTCGATGGCTTCGTGAAGGATACAGAACAGCACGAACTAATTAAACAATCTGATGGGGCCATTGTTACCAAGCAGGGCCATATGTCAGCTATGACACTTTAGGAGATAGAATCATGAGAGCAAGTGAAGTAAGAGTTAGAGAGCTTAAAACAGTATGTGAATGTTTTGATGCCATTGAGAGCATAGAGGAAGACTATAGAAACATTGAAGGCGGTCTTAAGGCCTGGAATAGTGGATACCAAACCTTCATGACTCAGACAGCTAAAAAGAAGCTAGAAGCCATTGAAAGACGTATTAATAAATTATCACCCCTAGAAGATGACGAGGAATAAATCATGAGACAATTAAACCGTTTAATCATTGCACAATCTAAAGGTCAATTCATTGGCGTAACCTTCATTAAAAAGAATGGTTCTACTCGATCCCTCAATGGTCGCTTGGGTGTTCATATTGACAACAAGCACACCGGAGCCAATAGACAACCTAAATACCTAAACATCTATGATGTAAAGGCCAAAGGGTGGCGTAAGGTTAATCTTGATGCGGTATTATCTATCCGTATGAATAAAGAAGTAATTGAACTAAGAAGAGCTTAAGCCATGAGAAGCCTTAGATTACCCCATGAACAACGTAGAGCTACCCTAGCCAGGGAAGCATTGAGTTTTGGCCTTGTAGGTGCCTTTATGGCCCTCCTAGTGCTTGCCTGGTCTGATATGTTAATATAGTTACCTTAAGGATAATAAAGAATGAATACAATAGATTACTTAGCTATACTCAAAAAGAAATTAGAGGGCATACAAATCCCTATCACCATACTTGCTGTTCTATGTTACAAGTTAGAAACTCAAGACTATGTAGAGTTTACCCATGAAGGCGACCTCTATTACATAGAGTACAGTTGGGCTAATGAAGGTTACTATATCAGCATATATCCTCCGGGGGTGGACTTAGAGACTGCAGAGCCTGAGGATGAAATTGATGGAGGCTTATGCACAGGTTCAGCTATTGATGCTATAGGAATGTTTTTACCTAGAAAGCAAATAGAGCCATGAGAGGCCCTACAGGACACGATAAGGGGCGTAAGGCTCCTACCACATCACCCAAGGAAGCTTTAGGGCTTGTAGGGGCCTTCTTGGCTCTCCTATTGCTATCTTGGCTATTAAATTAAGTTACCTTAAGGAGAACACAATGGAAGAGTATACAGTACACATAGATATTTCACAGATAGATAAATAAGATATCTTTTAAGGCAACCCTAGAGAGTGCTAAAATAATATAAATATAAGGAAATTAGGAGGATATGACATGGAACGCTTTAAAAGTTATGGGGACGAAAGGAAGGTACAGGATTTACTTCTTAAAAACCTACAGTCTAGCGGTATCTATTGTAAAGAAGGTACCTTTAGGGATACCTTTGACATCTATTGTTATCTTGAGTCTACCGAAGGAAATCGACAAGAACCTTCATTAGTGCTAATAGATTTTAAAGTGTATAAAGGGTTATCCCTAGAGGACCTAAGGACCCGTTATTCTCCTAAAGCACCCCCAAGGAGAAGCCGTGACTCCCCCAACTGGGAGTACCTAAAGTCCGAAGGTCTACACCCTCCTACTAGGGATGCCTTAAGTTTCCTTATGGAACTTGAACACCTTAATGTCCAAGCTATCTCCGATCTAGTAGGTGTAGATATCAAATCAGTCATTGGGTGGCTGTCTAAGCCAGGTTCTAAGACAGCTACTTGTATGCCTTATGCCCACTGGGAATTATTGTTGTTAAAACTAGGGAGACACCCTTCTAAAAAACTTGTTGACATCCAAGAATAAATAATGTTATAGTTTCTAAAGTTGTCCATAAGGGCAAAATTACTTACAAATAGATTATCCATAAGGAGAACCCCCCAGTGAATCTAATCACAGCGCATTGCCCTGCCCATGGCTTTACATCAGAACCTTTCCCACAGTACCTAAGCGACCTAGAAGATTTACACTTCCACAGCATAGAAGAAACCACCCTACTGAACCACCTCTCAACAGCAGAATCCATGAACGACCTGATATACCTATACGTCCTCATAAACGATAAGTTATTTGAGTTACGTTAGTTATCCTATAGGATGTGTTCTTAACCCTTGTGTTCTTTATGTATTTGTATTAATATAACCTATAAGACATTAAAGAAGTTTAAGAGTACATCCACTTAAAGGAGAACACCATGACTACACCAATGAAACTGACAGCAACTGAGAAGGCTAAAGCAATGAAACTTGTGGAAGCCTTAGCACAGGCAGCCTCTTTACGTATCACTGATGAGGAAGGCAAAGAGAAGCCACACGCTTTATCTTTACGTCAACTTATCGCTGTTCTAGAAGTCTCTGCTAGAGAAGGACAACAACAAGATACTTACACTCATGCCGGGGACAATAAAGCAGGTATCAGCAGAAACCTATGGTCTATCTCAACTCTTGGCTCAACTCATAGAGAGAAAGGCTTCGACCTAATCCAAATTGAAACCTCAAGAGAAGACAGAAGAAAGAAAGAAGCCTACATGACTGATAAAGGTGTTGGGTTTGTTAAAGAGATTCTTAAACTTTTAAAGTAAAGGAACTATTATGATTCATGTAACCAATACAGGTTTTAAGATTGACCTAAATATCCAAGGTTACCCTAGACTTCGTAGAACCGTAAGAGACCGAGAGGTAGCCATAACGGTTGAAGCTAGACTTAAGGCGGCTATGTATAAAGGCAAACCTTGGGACTACATTCTAAGCATATCGGACCCTACTCGTCTCAAAACGGTAGACGTAAAAGAGTCTAATGGTATCCTATGGGAGAACATGATACCTCTTGTGGAAGCTCACTATTCCGGGAGTAAAAACGAGAGACACGCCATAGGTAATGCAAAGCAGGTCATAGAGACAATAGGTAGATATGTTCCTATTGAAACTATTAGTGATGGAACCGTAGAGGCCCTAATCACTTCCTTCAAGGCCCAGGGGAATAGCAATAAGACTATCAATAGGAAACTAACAAGCCTATCGGTCATGTTAAAGATGGCACGTAAGAGAGGTTATGTTGATTCGATCCCTGCAATAGATAGACTTAAGGAATCAGGAAGTCGTGTTCATTACTACACAGAGGAAATGGTGGATAGCTTCGTGGCTCACCTAGAGACAACCTCTTATAGTGATATGATTCCTTACTTCTTATTCTTACTGGATACCGGGTGTCGTGTCACCGAGGCCCTAAAGGCAACCACAGCAGATATCAATGATGGTAACTCTGTAACCTTTAGAGAGACCAAAGGTGGTAGAAGCAGAACCATACCGTTGACCTTAAGACAGAGAGAATACATAACAGGCCTGGAAGATGGTCCCCTATTCCCTACGGTAACCTATGACCGTATAAGAACCTCGTTTACTTTGGTAGGCAGAGATAAACTTAAATGGCCTGGTGAATATGTAGTGCATACCTTTAGACATACTTGTGCCACTCGTTTGGTTCAGAAAGGCGTACACATCGTTGACGTTAAGGAATGGCTAGGTCACTCCAACATACAAACCACTATGATTTACATTCAATTCGCTAAGGACCACCTAAGTGATGCCTTGAAGAAACTAGAAGGATTTTAAGATGACTAGACAGATAATGAAAGACAAAGCAGAAGCCCATGGATTGCTTGAGGATATCTCAGGAGACCCGGAGGTATTTCTTGAGTTACTTAATGATTTCTACAAGGAAATGTTTGAGCATGACTTGAGCATTCTGATGGNNAAAAAACCGGAGGGTGTCCGAAAGGTGTCCGAGAATTTGGACACAAAGCATAGCAAGGAGCCTATACATTAATCAGTCCGATACCTCCTAAATATCGCTGATTTAGCCTACTTATCCACAGAAATCTCAATCCCCAGGGATTACTGTCCAGTTTACCGCCCTTGCAGACATAAAAAAAGCCCCAAACAACGCTATACGGTCATTTGGAGCTTTTAAAATATGGTGCCCAGGGCCGGAGTCGAACCGGCACAGTATTTCTACCGGGGGATTTTAAGTCCAACCTGACCGTATACAGTCCGTATCACCCCCACTTCTGCTCAACTAATTGATATATTTTAGTTAAATAGTTACCTTTAGGATAATACTTCATGTATAATTCCTCTGTTCAGTTAAGGAAAAGTGTCCAAAAGACCTCAGGGGTGTCCGAGAACGCCTTAACTGATTGAAATATAAACAGAATTAGGGTGTCCTGAAAGTGTCCTAAATTAATACCCCCACCCTTAGAAAGAAACATCTGAAAAGCCTAAGGATATACATGAGGTAGGAGCAGGTAATGCCCCTTAAGTTATCTATAGGTTACCTAAAGGAGAATAAGAGAATGTTAGATTTAATCCAAGAACAATATACTTTAGAACAAGAAGCAACTACTGCAGGTTTAGAGAGAGCTTTACGTAACGCCGATAAGAGCTTTGAGAATAACCGAGGTGCTGATACTAGAGGTGGACAACAGTTGACTGAGAAGTATCTTAAGGACCTTAAGGTTAACATCGATAATCGCTTGAATACACCTAAACGTGGTCGAGTGAGTGTAGCCCTTAAGAACGTCAGGCAGTTACCTTCTGACGTTACTTCGTTCATAACTATCAAAACTATACTTAATGGTTTAACAAAAGGCCTGGTCTTTACTTCGGTAGCTAAGTTTCTTGGACGTTCTATTCACCTAGAGTTTCTTACTACTGAACTTAAAGAAGCTGATAAAGGGCGTTACAAGAAACTTAAAGATAAAATCAAGTCTTTGAATGCAGAAGGTAGAGGCCATCGTTCTGAGAGTGTCATCGAGTGGTATGCTAAGGAATACCTAGATAACATGGAAGAGCTTAAGGAAGCTGACTACGTTCAGATAGGTGCATACCTTATCGAAGCTTTAGTGGAGTCTACAGACCTTGTGGTTATTGAAGTGGTTTATGAGAAAGGAACATCAAAACGTCTGCTTAAGCCTACACAAGCTACTTTAGATTTACTTAAGTCATCTGCATATACTCAAGGTCTTTCATCACCTATCTATGCCCCTATGGTTGTCCCACCGAAACCTTGGACCAATGTATATGATGGTGGTTATCTGACTAACAATGTACAGCCTCTAACACTTATCAAGACATTCAACCGAGATATCCTAGAGGAAATCGATAGTAAAGTTGAAGGGATGGGTGAGGTGCTTAAGGCCGTTAATGCGGCTTCTAACACTAAATGGACTATCGACCCATGGATGCTTAACTTATTAGAGGAAATCCACACAGAAGGCCTACAGGATTACACAAAGGTAGACCTTACGGATTACTCACAGATGGCCCTTTATTATCAACTTATAGGTGCCGCTAAGAGATTCGTAGGTTTTGATACTATTTATATCCCTTACCAAGTGGACTTCCGTGGTCGCTTGTATGCTGTCCCTTCTCTTAACCCTCAAGGTGCTGATTGGGTTAAAGGTTTATTCAGATTCGCAGAAGCTAAACCTATCAACTCTGAGGAAGAGAAATGGGGTCTAATGGTTCACGTAGCTAACCTTGCAGGTGTTGATAAAGTTTCATTTGATGAACGTGTTAAATGGACTGAGGATAACATAGGGAAACTTATGAGCTATGTGACTGACCCTATCATGCATGATGGTTGGTTAAAAGCTGATAAGCCTTTCCAGTTCCTACAGGCCGCTAAGGATATCTGTGGTTTTTGGGTTGAAGGTTATGGTTATAAATCATCTGTACCTGTGGCTCTTGATGGTTCATGCTCAGGGATTCAACACTTTGGTGCAATGACTAGAGACACCGGGACTTGTTCTCAGGTTAACCTTATGCCTAATGATAAGCCGGATGATATCTACACAGAGGTGTCTACAATCGTAAACAAAATGATTGCTAAAGACCTTGGTGAAGCTATCCACCTGGAGACTCGTGAGGAAGTTATTGCTTTCTTTTGTGAGAAGAATAGTTACCTAAAGGAGAACTTAGAAGAATTACTAACCGACAAGGCTTTCCGCAAGGAGTTCTACCGTTTCACAGAAGCTTGGGCCTGGTCTAAGTTTGGTGTTGTTCGTAATATCTGCAAACGATCAGTTATGACCTTTGCTTATGGTTCCGGTGAGTATGGTTATGGTGAACAGTTAGTTCAAGACGTTATGGTGCCTCTTTCTAAGAAGGACCCTAAGAAGCTTGAAGAGTTGTTTCACAATGATGGTTTCATGGCCTCTAAGGTACTTGCCTACTATCTTCGTGTTGCTATCGAGGAAACAGTAAGTAAACCTGTAGAAGCTATGGAGTACCTACAGAAAGTTGCTAGAAACACCGCTAAGGAGAACGTCCCTGTTAAATGGATGACACCTTTAGGTTTCCCTGTGGTTATGGACACACGTAAAGAAGAAACACAGGTAATGGAAACAATGTTATTTGGTAAGAGGGCACGTGTGAACGTAAAGAGAAGCCTCAAAGACATTGATAGCTCTAAAGCCGTTAACGGTGTTTCCCCTAACTTCGTACATAGTTTAGATAGCACTCACCTTATGATGACTGTTATTGACCTAGAAGCCTTAGGGATTACTGATACGGCTCTTGTACATGATAGCTTTGGTGTCCATGCCGCTGACCTTCCTGAGCTGTTTACAGTAGTAAGGGAGTCTATGGAATACTTATATGATGAATATGATGTGTTCGATATGTTTGCATCAACCAATGTAGTTCCTGAGGGCTTAGAGAAGCCTTCGTATGGTGACTATGACCTTTCTGTTATCACTAAGTGTGATTTCGCTTTCGCATAATAGTTACCTAAAGGAGAATACTTATTAAATCAACAACTTATTAATACCCCCACCCTTAGAAAGAAAGAGCCGAATCCAAAAGGTTCTTTCAACCTACCTAACTTTAATCCAAAAGGATAATACAACATGAGTAAGACACAAAGCCCAATCGGAATCGCAAGCTACCCTCACCTACATAAGCCTGATGCTAAGTATGGTGGTTTCAAGGTAACGCTTAAGGTTCCATCAGAAGATGCACAGAAGTTCATTGGTGAGATTGAAGCGGCTCAACAGGCTGAACTAGCTAAACAGAAAGCTATCAATCCTAAGTACAAAGAGAAACTAGCTGACCTGCCATTCTCAGAAGATGAAGAAGGTAACATCGAGTTTAAATTCAAAGTAGCAGAAGAAGGTAAATACGGTTCACGTAGACCTGCCTTCTATGATGCCAAAGGTATGCCATCAGCACCAGTAGCTGTTGGTGGTGGTTCAAAGATTCGTTTAGGCGTATCTCTTTACTCTTGGATGACACCAACAATGGGCTGTGGCGTTTCTCTTCAACCTATCGGTGTTCAAGTGATTGACTTCACTCCTGCAGGAAGTGGCGGTTTCCAATTCGATCCGGCTGAGGGCGGTTTTGAAGCGGCTGAAGAAGACCAGGCTAACAACTTTGCACCTGTAGATGAGTCCCCGGCTCCTTCAACACCAAGTGAAGATGAAGACTTTTAAGATTAACTAACAACATACCTAAAGGCCTCTTAATTGAGGTCTTTTAGTATCTAAAGGAAAGAAATGCGAGAAATTAATACATTAGTTGTTCATTGTTCAGCCACCAAAGCCTCTATGGATATTGGAGTGGATGAAATTACTGAATGGCATAGAAACAGAGGGTTCTTCACTATCGGCTATCACTTCGTGATTAGACGAGATGGCACCATCGAGAATGGTCGCATGATTGATGAGCCTGGTGCCCATGCCAAAGGACACAACAAGAATAGTTTTGGTATCTGCATGGTTGGTGGCCTAGATAAGAAAGGTAAACCTGAGAATAACTATACCGCTGAACAATGGTCAGCTCTAACAAAACTAATCCGTGAACTATATGACCACTACCCGGTCAAAACAATCGTAGGTCATAAAGACCTTCCTAAAGTAAACAAAGCGTGTCCTTGCTTCGATGTAAGTGAGTTCCTAGCAGAAATTGGTCTTTTCGGAGACTTTGAATATTCAACAACAAAAGGCTAATCAAAATGACAAGTAATAAAGTAACAGTAGAAACACAAATCCTTCCTCTAGTCCTAAACATCGGCCTTGCGGTAACCACAGCCACTATCGAAGTGGATGACGAGCTTCAAGCAGTTGAGATTGAGACCAACTTAATTGACTTAGAGACAGGAGAGCTTCTAGATGAAGGTGCCTAAACCAACAACTCAGGAAGGAAAAGTCCTAGCACACCTACGTTCACATGGAAAGATTAACTCAGGGTATGCCATTGCACAGCTAGGTGTTACTCGTTTAGCCGCTAAGATTTTCAATCTGAAAGCAATGGGATATGACATCGATACTATCCGACCTAAGAAACAAGGATTCGCTAACTATGTCCTACGAGAAGACTCAGAATCAGTATCTGTATAAAACACATTGTGAGAACCCTAAGTGTGGCTCTTCGGATGCTAACGCAGTCTACTCTGATGGAAGCACTTACTGCTTCTCCTGTGCTGTTTCCACTCGTGGGGATGGTACGCCAACAGAAACTAAAAAGAGGTCTTCTATGGCTAAATTTGAGCCTCTGACAGGTGATTCAAAGGCCCTTAAGGCTAGAGGAATCTACCAAACAACCTGTGAAGAGTTTGGGTACTTCAATTCTAGAGCATTTAATCCTAAGACCGAAGAGGTTGAACCATGTCAAGTAGCTAACATCAGAAGTGATACAGGTGTCTTACTAGGCCAAAAGGTTCGCTTCAAGGACAAAGAGTTTATTGCTAAAGGTAAACCTCAGGAAGGCCTATTTGGAATGCACCGATTCAAAGGTGGACGAAAGATAGTCATAACTGAGGGAGAGATTGATGCCCTTTCTATTTCACAGATTAATGATAACAAGTACCCGGTGGTCTCCTTACCTACAGGAGCCGGGAAGCATACCGTAGGGATTGTCTCAAAGTTCATTGACTACCTGGATAACTTCCAAGAAATCGTACTATTCTTTGATAACGATGAACCAGGCCAAAAGGCTGTCAAGGAAGTTGCCTCTATCCTTCCATCCGCTAAAGTCAAGATTGCCTTGATGGGTGAGTATAAGGATGCCAATGAGGCCCTTCTGGCTAATGACGCTCGTGCTATCACTAATGCTATCTGGCAAGCAGAAGCCTATAAACCTGATGGTCTTGTGACTATTGATGATGTCCTTGAAGACTTGGATAAACCAGTAGAAATGGGATTCCCTTGGTTCTTAGATTCACTTACAAGACATACCTATGGTAGACGTTGGGGTGATGTGATTTTCCTTGGGGCAGGAACAGGGGTCGGTAAGACTGACTTCTTTCTTCAATCCATTAACTATGACATCAATGTACTTGGGGAAAAGGTAGGTGCCTTCCTTCTAGAACAACCTGTAAAAGAATCGTATAGACGAATCGCAGGTAAACAGAAAGGTAGACACTACCACCTCCCTACTGTGAGTGCTATGTATAAAGATGAGTTCCATGAAGAGATTCGTAAAGAGGCCTATAGAAATATAACTCTCTATGACAGCTTCGGGGTAACCGATTGGACAAGTGTTAAATCTAAGATGATGTACTTGATTGCCAATGGTGTCCGTATCTTCTACATAGACCACCTAACAGCTTTGGCTACAGGTTCAGATGATAAGAGTGAACGAGAAGAGTTAGAAAAGATTACCGCTGAGATGGCTACGATAGCTAAGAAGCATGAAATCTTTATCTTATGTATCTCTCACTTGACAACACCCGAGAAAGGAAGTCATGAAGAAGGTGCTAGAGTCAAGATAAGACACTTCAAAGGAAGCCGAGCGATTGGCTTTTGGGCACACTTCATGTTCGCTTTAGAGCGTGACCAACAGGCTGCAGATGAAAGCATGAGGCATGTAACTACTTTCAGAATATTGAAGGATAGATTTACAGGTCAATCCACAGGGGAAACCCTACTCTTAGGCTACAACAAGGAGACAGGTGTTATCTTTGAGAATGCTGAGGGCTTTGAGGATGCCTATAAATCAACAACAACTAACGAAGAGGATGGCTTTTAAGTCACCTAAAGGAGAATGAATGCGTTTAGCGTATGATATCGAATCAACAGAAATCCCTAAAGATGGGCGATTGGTACACGAAGTAGACCGCATTCATTGCATGGTTGCTATTGATAGAGATACCCAAGAGGTCTATAGATTTAGGCCTCACCAAATTAAAGAAGGTGTAGAACTTTTAAGTAAAGCATCTGAATGTGTTGCACAGAATGGTATTAAGTTTGACCTTCCTGTCCTTAAGAGATTCTTTCCTGAGTTTGACATGAAGTATCCAAAGCATATAGACACCCTGGTGCTATCTAGGCTCTTATTTCCTAACCTGATGGACATTGATGTACGTAGAGTGGGTAGTGAGTTCCACAGCCCCCCTAAGAAGCTCTATGCTTCTCATGGTCTTAAGGCCTGGGGGTATCGTTTAGGTATCCTTAAGGGAGAGTATGGTGAAGAGGAAAACGCTTGGGATACCTTCTCTGAGGAAATGCTTGAATACTGTGAGCAAGACGTTGCAGTAACTATTGCTTTAATGGAAATGCTTGAACGTAAGATTGCTTCTATTCCCTCTGTGGAGTTAGAACATCGATGTGCTGAACTGATAGCCGAACAGGAACGTAATGGCTTCCCTTTTGATGTTAATAAAGCTCAGAACTTATACATGGACCTTGTTGATATTAAACTGGAAATTGAGGTAAGACTTAAGGAACAATTTGGTACTTGGTATGTTTCCCAAGGTGTTCATACACCTAAGAACAAATCTAAGGCCTGGGTAAAGAACTTCGATGGTGAATTTAGTTTTAACCCTAAGTTTAAGCTTCAGCCTAGCGATAAGACCCCGTTCCAAAACCATACTCTAGAAGGTGTTCCTTACACCAAAATCAAGTTAGTGGAGTTCTCTCCTTCGTCACGCCAGCACGTTGCTAAGGTCCTTCAGGAAATGGGATGGGAACCTAAGGAACTCACCCCCAGTGGTCAGCCTAAGATTGATGATGACATCTTGGAGACTATCACATTCCCTGAGGCTGCTGATGTTAAGACTTACTTGATGTTAGTGAAACGCCTAGGACAATTACATGATGGAGAACAAGGGTGGCTTAAGGCCATTAAGAACGATGGAAATATCCATGGTTATGTCAACACCAACGGAGCTGTTACCGGAAGAGCAACCCACAGTAGCCCTAACATAGCTCAGGTACCTAGTGCCGGGGCCTTGTATGGTGGTGAGTGTCGAGAACTCTTTACGGTCCCTAAGGGATGGTCTCTTCTTGGAACCGATGCGAGTGGTTTAGAGCTACGTTGTTTAGGTCACTTCATGGCTGAATATGACAAAGGGGATTACATCCAAGTCATCCTCCATGGTGATATCCACACAGTTAACCAAAAGGCCGCAGGTCTTCCTACTCGTAACAACGCCAAAACTTTTATATACGCCTTCCTTTACGGTGCAGGTGATGAAAAGATTGGCTCTATTGTGGGTTGTACGGTTGAAGAATGGAGAGAGCTTAAGGATACCAAAGAGTATAAAGACACCATGGCTACCATGATTAGGAACGAAGCTAGACGAACAGGCCTACAGCCAAGTCAAGTGAAGCCACCTAGAGGTAAAGCTGTTGTCCACACCATGAAAGGTAAAGCTCTTAAGGCTAAGTTCCTTAAGGCCCTCCCTGCTTTAGATAAGGTAATCAAGAATGTTAAGAAGGATGCTAAAGAACGTGGACACCTTGTAGGTATTGATGGTCGTATCCTTCATGTCCGTTCTGCTCACTCAGCGTTAAACACACAGCTTCAATCTGCAGGTGGACTCATCTGTAAACATTGGGGTGTGATTATCGAAGAGAAATTAAAGGCCCTGGGGTACAAACATGGATGGGATGGGGACTATGCGTTCTGTGCCTGGGTTCATGATGAATACCAAATTGCTTGTAGAACTAAAGAGATCGCTGAGATTATCGGGAAGGTAGCTAGAGAAGCTATCCAAGAAGTTGAGCGTATTTATAACTGGAAGTGTCCTTTGGATGCTGATTATGCCATTGGGCAAAACTGGAAAGAAACACATTAAAGTTACCTAAAGGAGAACTAATGCCTTACCAAGAGTTCTGCGCCTTATATAGTGCAGAGATTTATTTAGAGTTCCAAGAAGAGGATGTATATGACTCCCTTGGTTACAACTTTGACCAGTACATGATGCTGAAATATGAAAACTTTATAGAGGAAAACAAATGAATGTACTAGGAATTGACCAATCACTTACCTCAACCGGGTGGTGCTATACAGAGAACGGTAAGATGCTAGGCTATGGTCTCATTAACACCCCTAAGGAACTTAATAAATTCAAGAGGATGGCAATGGTAGCTGACAAGCTATATGAAGTCCTTAAGGAGCTTCCTAGGAGACCTGATAGGGTCATCATCGAAGGGCTAGCCTTTGGGAACTCTATCGGCAACACCTCAAGAGACCTAGCAGGTCTTCAAGCAGTGATTGCCTGTGAGTTCCAATTAGAAGTCGGTGACTTTATCTATGAGATTGATAAGGACCTATTCGTCCCTGCCCCTACGACTATCAAGAAGTTAGCCACAGGTAAAGGTAACTCTAAGAAGGATGTTTTATTTGACTGTCTACCAGATGACGTAAAGGCTATCTTTGGGAATATCCCTAAGACTAAAGGCCGTTTTGATTTAACAGATGCCTATTGGTTAAGCCAGTATGGTTACCTAAAGGATAACTTATGAAGAAATTATTATTAATTGATGCTGACATTGTGGCCTACCAGGCCTGTGTCATTGGGCAACACAATGGCTCTTGGAGTGACGATGAGTTCATGGTGTATGGCTTTCTAGATAAACGTAGAGCTATGGACTTCTGTATTGATTACATTGAGCGATCTAAAAAGGCCACAGGTGCCGAAGAGGTTGTCTTATGTCTTACAGGTTCCAATAACTTCCGCTATGACGTTGATGCTTCCTACAAGGATAACCGTGTGGGTACCTTACGTCCTATTGGCTTAGGGGAACTTAAGCAATGGATGATTGATGAATATGGAGCTATCAAAGAGGACAACCTTGAGGCAGATGACCTTATGGGACTCCTAGCGACTGACCCAACATATAGACCTGATTGTAAGAAGTGCATTGTCTCTGAGGATAAAGACCTTAAGACCATTCCTAATGCTTGGTTGTTTAACCCGGCTAAGGACCAAAAGGCTCGCCTAGTTTCCCAAGAAGAAGCGGATACC
>JGI10211J14876_10000594_pt1 | contig 15690 bp, 13 predicted proteins | sample Etolagsediment_FD_14876 | JGI IMG/M metagenome (IMG submission 14876)
GATTATCATGAAAATGGAACTGAAATACGATTTTCGGGTTCAAATGGTGTAATGTTAAATAGTTTATTATGTTTTGTAAAAAATAAACATTGTATAGATTAAGATTTATTTTCTTTAGATTGTTGTATTTTTTCAAGTTCTGTATTTAAATTTTTTAATTCATGATTAATAGAAAGTAAATTATTTCTTAAATAATTTATTTTCACAATATTATTATTGTAATTATTATAACTTAAATTATTTAAATTTTTAATTACATTAGATCTTAAATTTTCTAAGTCATGAATATTTTTTAAGATTTTAGATTGATTAATTTTAGAATCCATTTGATTCAATAATTGAGATGTATAATTTTCATCTTTATTTTTTTCTTTTTGAATTTCATTTAGAATACTTTTTTCATAAAAATCACAATTTTCCATTTTTCCATATTTAATACCTAATAAAATTGCTTTTAGAAATACAATTTTATTTTGATTTTTTTCTAAAATTTCATCAATTTTCATTAATTTTAAAAAATAATTTTATTTAAAATTTTAAGCTAAATAAACTAAAAAAATTCTTAATTTGATAGGGACAGATTATTTTCTTTTTTATCTACAATTATATTATGGGGGGTGTTATATCCAAAACCAATAAAGATTATGTTAATTCAAATTGGGGAGATTTAAAATGTAGCCCTGTTGGTCCACTTCTTCAAGCATTAGGTGTGGCTCCCGGTGATGCTACTTCAACAGCAAATAGTTGTCAATCAAATGCTTTTTCATCTCAATTTAATTCCTCAATGAGTGATCAATTAAATGCTACAAATAAATTAAATGAAGGAATGTCTTCTATGAATGGAACAATGAATAAATTTAGAACCATTATTGCAAATATTCAACAAAAAATATTTGAAGATTTATCAAAAATAGCAACAATGATATTTAGTATTTATGTAAAAATTGGTAATATTATTATGGTGATTAATAAAAATTTAGTGAATATATTGGCAGTATTTAAACATTTAGTAAATACAGGTGCAGCAGCATTAGTATTACTTATGACATTTATGAATTTAATACGAATACCTGTAAATGGTCTTATACGTTTTATATCAGGACGTCGTTAAATTAATTTTTAAAAAAAAATAAAAAATGATTTAAAAGGACTTAAAGAATAGTATTACAAGAAAAGAGTAATTTATTATGCCGCCAAAAAAAAAATCAATTGAAGCTACTTATCAGAAAAAGACTCCATTGGAGCATATTTTAGATTTACCTGATACTTATATTGGTTCAATTGAAAAAACAGAATTAGAAACATGGGTATATAGTGATATTGATAATAAAATTGTATTCCGAAACATTGAATATATTCCGGGATTATATAAGATTTTTGATGAAGTATTAGTAAATGCCATCGATCAACATGTAAGAATAGAAAATGATGAACAAATTAAGCATAAAGTGACAGAAATTAAAGTAAATTTAGATAAAGAGAATAATAAGATGAGTGTTTATAATAATGGTATTGGTATTCCGATTGTGGAGCATCAAGAACATAAAATATATATACCTGAACTTATTTTTGGTAATTTATTGACATCTTCAAATTACGATAAAGATGAAAAGAAAATTACTGGAGGTAAGAATGGTTATGGTGCTAAATTAGCGAATATATTTTCAACCAAATTTAAAATAACGACCATTGACCATGAAAAGAAATTAAAATATGTACAAACATTTGAGAAAAATATGAGTATTAAAAATAAACCTATTATTAGTAAATGTTCTGAAAAACCATATACATTAATAGAATTTGAGCCAGATTTAGAGCGTTTTAAGATTGATAAGATTAACAGTGATACATTTAGTTTAATGCAAAAGCGTGTTTATGATTGTACCGCATGTACAAATAAAAATGTAAGTGTGTATTTGAATGATACTAAATTAGACACTAAAACACTTGAAAAATATGTTTCATATTATTTTGATGATTCTGTTGAGCGTGTGTATGAACAAATGAGTGAACGATGGGAAGTAGTTATGGCAGTAAGTCCTGATGCGAAATTTGAGCATGTTTCATTTGTAAATGGTATTTCTACAATAAAAGGAGGAAAACATGTTGATTATATAGTAAATGGATTAACAAAAAAAATACAAAATTATGTTTCTACTAAGGGATATAAACGTAAAAAGATAGAATTAAAGACAGCACATATAAAAGAAAATATATTTATTTTTGTGCGTTCAACTGTTGAGAATCCTTCATTTGATAGTCAAATCAAAGAATATTTAACCACACCTTCATCGAAATTTGGTTCATCATGTAGTGTAAGTGAAAAGTTCATAGAGAAAGTATTAAAAACAAGACTTGTGGAGAATGCGATTAAATTAAATGATTTCAAAGATAATTTAGGTCTTCAAAAGATGAGTGGTAAGAAAACATCAAATGTTCGAGGAATTGATAAACTTGATGATGCAAACAAGGCGGGTTCAAATGAGTCATTAAAATGTACTCTAATATTAACTGAGGGAGATTCAGCAAAGGCACTTGCTGTTGCTGGTTTAAGTGTCATTGGACGTGATTATTATGGTGTATTTCCTTTAAGGGGAAAAATATTAAATGTAAGAGATGTTTCAATGAAAAAGGTAATGGATAATCATGAGATCAGTTCATTAGTAAAAATCATGGGTTTAAAATTTGCTAAAGCAAAAAATCCTGATGATATTATGAAGGATTTACGTTATGGTCGTATTTTAATTTTAACAGATGCGGATGTAGATGGAAGTCATATTAAGGGATTATTAATTAATTTATTTTCAGTATTTTGGCCGGAATTATTACATAGTTCTGGATTTTTGATGTCATTGGCAACCCCTATTATTAAGGCAAAAAAGCAAAAAAATGAGCATCAATTTTTCACATTAACAGAATTTGAAACTTGGAAACAGACAATTGATAATATAAAATCATGGAATATTAAATATTATAAAGGATTGGGTACAAGTACCTCAGAGGAGGCAAAAGAATATTTTACAGATATTGAAAAGAAGAACATACATTATATAAAGGGAGATGAATTTGATGATGTATTAAAAAAGTCAAAATCCGAAATAAAGATTGATTTAGCATTTGATAAAAAAAAAGCAGAAGATCGAAAAGTGTGGTTAAAATCATATGATAAAAATAATATAATAGAACAAACACAAAAAAAAGTACCATATTATGAATTTATTGATAGAGAACTTATTCATTTTTCTGATTATGATTGTAAGCGTTCTATACCAAGTATGGTAGATGGATTAAAACCATCATTACGAAAAATCATATATAGTTGTTTTAAACGTAATTTAAAGAATGAAATTAAGGTAAGTCAATTGGCGGGATATGTTAGTGAAAATAGTGCTTATCATCATGGTGAACAGTCTTTATATGATTCAATTATTGGTTTAGCGCAAAACTTTGTGGGATCAAATAATATTGAGTTATTAGAACCCAAGGGTCAATTTGGCACGCGTTTAGAAAATGGAAAAGATTCTGCATCACCAAGATATATTTTTACACATTTATCAGAATTAGCATTTCATATTTTTAACCCATTGGACAACCCTTTGTTAGAATACAATGAAGATGATGGAATGAAGATTGAGCCTATTTGGTACATGCCAATTGTACCTTTGGTACTTATTAATGGCAGTGAAGGAATTGGCACTGGTTTTAGTACAAAAATACCGTGTCATGACCCTGAAATTATTGTAAAAAATTTAAAAAATATGATGGATAATAAGGAAATGATACCAATGAAACCGTGGTATAGAGGTTTTCAGGGTAAGATAACCTTTAAAAATATTAATGATTTTGGAGTTCAACAGTATATAAATTATGGGTGTTATAAATTGATTGATGAAACAACAGTTCATATTACAGAATTGCCAATTGGAAAATCAACAGAAGATTATAAGTCATTTTTAGAGTCATTATTATATGATAAGTCGAGTGAAAATACTTCAAAACAGTGTTTAGTTGATTTCATTAATTATTCGACAGAAAAGGTTGTAAAAATAATATTAAAATTTAAAAAGGATGTATTGAAAGATTTAATGTTAAATAATAAATTTGAGGCAACATTTAAGTTAAATGATTCAAAATATACAAATTATTCAAATATGCATTTATATAATAATAAAGAGACAATAAGTAAATACGACAGTTGTGAAGAAATCATGAATGAATTCTATCATTTACGCTTAATATATTATGTTAAACGCAAAGAATTTATGTTAAAAAGCATGAAAAAAGAATTAGATATTGTAAAATATAAAATATTATTTATTGAAGGATTTATTAATGGAACAATTGATATTATTCAAAAAGAAGATGATTATATTTTTAAATTATTAGAAGAAAAGGGATTTCCGAAATTTGGAAATGATGACAATGAAGATAATTTTAGTTATGATTATTTACTTAATATGCGTATTCGAACCTTAACACAAGCAAAAATAACAGAATTAAAAAATCAACATGAAACAAAACTTGCATTATATAATGAAATAGAAAGTAAAAGTGAAAAAGATTTATGGAAGATTGATTTGGATAAATTTTTAGACATATATAAAAAGAGATTAAAGAATTATAATGAATTAATAGAAGAGCAAATTAAAAATGATATTAATAAAGCAACTACTAAGAAAAAAAAAACAACTAAAAGTAAGAAATGATATATTTAATATTATTAACGAATAAACTATTTTTCTGTTTTATTTTTGTCATTTTATTATTTGGTTTTCAAATTTTAAATATGCATCAATTACTAATTATTTTATGTTTACACCAATTTTTTAAAATAAACATATTTATGTTTAATTATTTAAAAAATAATTATAATTATTATTTTGATTATGATAGATATTATGATTATAATAATTATAAAAATAAATATGTTGATGTTAAACTTAAAAATAAGATATATTTTGAAGGTGAACTTATAAAAATAAAAAAAACAAATATAGATTTTTATAATATAGAAACATGCCAACTTACTTTTATTATATATGTGAAGAAAAATATAAATATTGAATATACCATTGAAATAAATAATATATTAGAAATAAAATGTAATAAGAAAAATGAATATAAATTATTATTAGACGAATTATTTGAAAAATCATATTTTTTTAAAAATTTAGATATATATTTAAAAAAGAGTATAAAAGATTTCTTATATATAAGTAATAATGATTGATCCACAAGATTTATTATATACAAATAATTTTATTGATACAAATATTATAAATGAATCACAAATTCAAGAAGAAACAAAAAATTATGATCGTTTTGTAAATTATGAATCAAATCAAAATAGTGAAGATACAAATAATACATTACGATTTTTAAATAATACTGATGAAGAATCTGATAATATAAATATAAAAAAATCATATTATCAACCCTTTCCGATTAATAATCGAAAAAATCATTATCCTTTATTAGATCCATTATTAAAAGATATTAGTAAAGACAGATATACAAAAATAGAAGAAACACATTTTAGTATTGATACAGGATATAGAGATTTACAACAATATCCATTAACAAGTAATTTTAGTATTAATTTATCAAAGAAAATGACAAATATACAACAAATCAAAATTGATAATATTAATATACCGAATTTTTTAAAATCAGTGGAAGCAATGTATAATAATTTAACATGGCAATTTTTATCAAATTATTTTGAGAATACTGATATGTCATTTAATATTATACCATTTTCAGATATAAAAAAAACATATTCTTATTTTGCTTTACCTTATAGTGTTTTTAATATTCCTGTATCAATATTTGACGAAAATCCTAATTTTGATCCATCTTTATATTTAACAAGTTCTATTAATATTAATCCGGGTAATTATTCTTTAATTGAGTTATTACGTAAAATAGCACTTGATTCTGGAGGAATTTTACATGGGAATAATATAAATAATTCTGATAATATTTATAATATTACGGAGGAACCTTATTATAGTTTTCCAAATTTAAGAGGAACAAATAATATTTGGGCATCAGAATTTAATAATATTGATGAGGGTTTATATTTAACTAATAAAATGGAAAACGTTGAAATAATTTCATTACAGTTTTTCAAACCCCCATTAAAGGGTAATAATAATAGTAGTGATTATTACAAACAAAATGATATTTTTTATGGGTATTCTTCATTAGGTTCTAATTATACACTTGATCCAAAATATATATATATAACTGTACCTTTTATTCAAAATGAAACGGATTTGTGGTTTAATAATGAAGTTAATGCAAATAATAAAGAGTTTTATCCAAATGGTGATTATTATAATCCATTTATTCCTTCAGCATTTCCACTTGTTATAAATATAAATATTAATGATATTATTACAAATAATGCTGTTATAAAAAATTTTACAATGACACCTTTTTTTAATTTAGATGTTTATACTACAAATCGATTATTTCCTAATAATGATGGATATACAGAAGATGAATTATATAATGTTAATTATTATAAATTTAGTGATTTAATTAGTATAAATACTGGTGACTTAAACATAAAATTAATACGTTTTGCTTTTCGTTTTAATAACACAACCTCAAAAGGTGCTCCATTTAGTAATAGTTTTCCACCATCAAAAAGTGATTATTTATTAGCAAATGTTACTCAAACATTATTATATAATGAAATATTAGTTAATTATTTTAATATTAAAACAAATGTTATGTTTATAATAGTAGATAATAAATTATTTATTGGACGTTCTTTATTAACACGATTTATATATGGTAAAGAAAATGGTGAGCTTGTTAATTATAAAATTGATAATATTTATGAAACAAAAAACAGTGTATTAGAATATTTTAGTTTTTCAATTGCTAATGGTACGAATGGGTCTTTATTTAATATATTTAATAAAGGTTTTGCTTTTATACATTCTAATTTATATAATTTAAGTTTAAATTATTCATCACCCATACAGGAAGTTCTCAGTTTATCTCAAAAAACAAATTTAAAAACAGTAAATATTAATTATAATTATATTGATAATAATTATTTTATAAAAAATAATAATTTTGTATTTTTAAAAATAAAATTTTTAGGAACCAATATATTAACAAATAATCAGAATCAATTAAATATATCTTATAGTAATAATGAATTTCATATTAATCAAAACTATAGCATTGATGAAATAGCAAAAGAATTAGATATTGGACAAACAGTTGATTGTTTTTCAGATCGTCTTTCTATATTAAAAAAAGATTATGATGGTATTTTTTGTAAAATACTTGTATCTCCATTATCAGGTAATTCATCAAATATTACAAATGAAATTTCATCACAAATTATATTTAATGGTTATGATTTTTTATTAAATGATATTACAACAGTAGAATTTACTTTATTAGATTCAAAATTAAGAAGAATAAAAACACTTGCAGATTATAATTTTGATTTAATTTTTATAAGTAGTGTAGATAAACTCAAAGAAACAAATATAAATACAAAAACAAATAAAGTTGATTTAGTTGGAGAAAATTATTAGAAAATAATTTAAAAAAAAAATAAAAATATATAGTAGAATGAATAATCAATTTCAAAATGGTCGTGTTATTACTACCAATGAACCTATGAAAGATTTAGGCATGGTTGAAAACAGTAGTACTCAAAAAAATTTTCAAGTTGAAGCTCTTTATGGGATTCAAGAAACATCACAATTAAATCAACTTTTTTTTTGTTCTGCAAATATGAAAATTATACAAGATAAAATAAGATATGAGGTTTATTTAAAAACGGATAAAAAGCATATTATTGGTAATCAATCTGAAATAGAACTTGAAATTATTATGCGGTCTACTTATTTACAACATAGCCCTAATTTACCGAATCAAATTAAAGAGCAAATAAAATATTTAAATGATTTAGTTGTTAATTGGTGTGTTGAAAAAATTATTCCGGAAGTTTATCAATATGAGGGATATTTAAAACAAGTTGAATATATGCCTGTTCCTATAGAATTACCTGTTAATTTATCATCTAAAGGTACACGTAATTTACGTTCAGTGACAACTACATTTTAAATTTATTTTTTTTTTAATCAAAATTAAAAATCTATTATTAAAATATATAATGCTTGATTTTTTAATTAAGTTTTTAGCGATTATTGGTTTTATAATAATATTGTCTTATTTAATTTCTTATTTATATTCTTATTATAAAACACGTGCAGCAAATACAGCAAATAAAAAAATTAATCCTCCACCAGCATATATGCAAAACAGTGGAGCTAAATGTCCTGATTATTTCTCACATGCATCTACAGCAAATAATAATTATATTTGTTCCAATAGAGATTTTAATTTAAATGTACAAAATGATCCTAAATGCTATAGTAATGCTGATGAAAAAATAATTAACTTTCCCGAATTACCCAATGGAAAAACATGGGAATTTGGTAATCCTGATGGATTAACAACAATGACAGCACAAGAACGTTATGATTGGGCTAACTCAAGTGCAAATAATAATGTTTATAGCCGTTGTGATTGGATTAAAAATTGTGGTCCATCAAGCGGTGTAAAGGGTGTATGGCAAGGAATTGAGAGAATATGTAATAGCCCTGACCCAAGTCAAGGAACAGTTGGTTCTACTTAAAAAATTAAAAATATTAATTTAAAATCTTTTTGATTATAAAATATTATGGACTTACTTAAAAAAGTAAAACCAAAATATTTGGATGACCTAATATTTTATAGAGACCAATTAAAGGAAGCTGAAAAGTGGATTGATGAATATAAACAAAAAATAAATACTACAAAAAAGGTATTATTATTAATTGGTAATTCAGGTTCTGGAAAAACGCTTATTGCAAATTTATTATTAGAAAAATTTAATTATCAAATTATTGAATTAAATGGGTCTCATTTACGGACTCAAAAAAAATTAGGAGATTTTTTACATAAAACATTAGGGTTTAGAAATGTTATTGATTTATTTTATCAAGAACAAAAACCGATTGGTTTGATTATGGACGAAATTGAAACACTTTGTCAAAACAATGATAAGGGAGGTTTAAGTGAATTTATTCAAATATTAAAGGATAATAAAAAATATGAAAAAAACATTGAAAAAAAAAAGAAACAAAAAATTGATATGAATACTTTTATTTTTATAAAAAACCCTATTGTTTGTACATATATCAATAATAATGATAAAAAAGTGAATGAACTTAAGAATTTTGCACATACTATTTATTTAAAAGACATTGAATTAAAAGACTATGAAAAATTTGTTCAAAATCTTGTTGATGATGAAGATATAAAATTAAATGGAGGTAAAAAGGTTGATATAAAAATAATTAAACATATATTTAGAAAATGTCGAAATGATATTCGAAAATTTATTTTATCATTAGAAAATATTCATTTATACATTCAATCAAAAGACAATAGAAAAAATATAAAATTAGATGAATATAAAAAAATTGAGTGTATTAATGATAATAATAAAAATGATGTTCAATTAGAAGAGGCAACTCAATTAATTATGCATCGAAAAATGAAATATAATCAATTGGATTTACTTTATTTTATGGAGCCATTTGTTTTACCTTATACGTTATATCAAAATGTCACATCATTTTTAAATGCTACCACAATGAATTCAAAAAATAAGATTTTAACTTATAGTAAATACATGAATTCTTTATCAAATTTTGATGTGATTAATTCATTTATTTATGAAAATAATGATTGGTATGATATTGATAATTATCTAAGTTTTTATGGAGTTCAAATGCCAAATTATGAAATTCATCAACAAAAATTTAATATAAAAGAAAATAATACAATTGAATTTACAAATATTCATAATAAAGCATCTCAAATGTTAGTAAATAAAAAATTAATATCGCAGGCAAAACAAAGTTTAAATAAAAAATATACAAATATTAATCATTTAGTTTTGGATTGTGAATTATTATTTTATTATTTTAATGAATTTCGAGATTGTGTTTTAGATGAAAAATTTGAAGGTTTAGGTGAAAAAAATCTCATTCAATATATGAATAAATATAAAATTAATTATGAAAATTTAGAAAATTTATTAAAAATTGAAAAAATTAATAAAAACGAGGATAAACGAAAGAAAAATATGAATGTTTTATTGAAAGAAAAAATAAATGAATATTTAGATGAAACATTAAAAATGTAATTAAAAAAATCGATAAAAAATTTTTAAATTATGATATTATTATGATGAAATACTTTCATAAAATTTTAAAACATCCAATAAAAAATTTATATAAAGTTGAAATGTATCAACCTCATAGAAGTTTAGCACAATTTAATTTTAGTGTGGATGTACCTAAAAGAAGAGCAACTATTAATAATATAGAAGTGTATCATAAAAATCAAGGAATTGGTAGTATTGTATTAAGAGACATTGAAGAATATGTTTTAAAAATGTATGGTGTTCAAAAAATAAATCTATGTGCATGGCAAAAAACAGGTAATAATGAAGTACTTCATTTTTTCAAAAAAAATGGTTATCATATTATAAATGAAAATAGTACAAGATATGATGATTCAATAACTATTTATGATTTATATAAAATGGAAAAAAGTACTTAATTATTGATCTTCACTATTTACATTCAAATCTTCTGCATTATAAATAACTGAACGACTTTTAGCATCTTTTTTAATTTCTGGATAACAGACTTTACAAGCACCTGTTTTCTTATCTATACACTTACAATTTGCATAACTATTTATTTTTCCATCAATTGCACATATTGTTGGCATATATGCTGGTTTTAAACCATCTGCCTCACATTCTTTACCAAGTCCTTTGATTGGAAATAAATAATTGTCATAATTTTCAACATTAGCTAAACCATCAGCAACAGCAAACAATATAAATATAATAATCAATCCAATAATAAATATTATATATTCCATTATTATTCATTTAGATTTTATTTTTTTTAAATACTTAAAATTAATTTTTTAAAAATAATTAATGCATTTAGGTGTTCTAAAATTTAGTCATCAAAAATACAGTATTGAATGTGATTCTATTAGTGATAAAATAATAGTTAAAAAAGAAAATATTAATTTTCATATTGCACATAATTATGTTGAATTTGAAATCATTGATAGAATGAATGAACATTGTGTAGAAGCAAAAATAATTAATTTACCGAATTATGATAATATGCTTTTTTGCGGAATTATTCATCATTTCTATAAAACAAATATTTTTGTTTTTAGCGAAAAATTTAACAATCAACATTTAATTCAAATACCATTTCATCAAGAAGATAATTTAAATAAGATGGATATCATACAGTTCAAAATTGTTCATTTTGACAATGAAGGATTTAAGGGTGTATTTATAAAAAAATTGGGTTATTTTGATGATAAAATGGCATTTGGACATTATATTCAAGATATTTTTAAATTAACTGAAAATGAAAACACTATAGATTATTATAAGTATTATCAAGATAAAATTGAAAATGAAAAAATACAACGATATGATTTAAGAACTTTATATACATTTAGTATTGATCCAAAGGGTTCAAAGGATATTGATGATTGTTTTTCATTAGAAATATTTGAGGAGTATTATATATTAAGTATTCATATTGCGGATGTAGGATTTTTCATAAGAAAAGGGTCATGTTTATTTGAGAAGATTTTAAAACAATGTTTTAGTATTTATTTACCACATTATGTTTTTCATTTACTTGATAGACAATTAAGTAATGATTTAATTAGTTTAATACAAAAAAAAGATCGTTTTGCTATTAGTACCCAAATAAAATTAAATAAACATGATTTGTCTATTTTAGATACAAAAATAATACAATCATTGATTCATGTAAATCATAATTTATCTTATAATGAGTTTCAAGAAATATGTTTAAATAGTTTTTCAAAATTAAAAATACCAGAACTTGAAAGAATAAAAACAGATTTTTGTAAAATATCAAATCATTTTAAAATGGATAAATTAAATATACAAAGTGTTGAATTTAATCATACCATTCAATTTCATGTTCAAGATTTTTATCATCAATGTGTTGAAAACTTAATGTTGTTAAATAACCATATTGTTGCTGAAAAATTAAGTAAAAAAGGATTATGCATGTACCGAAATCATGAATTTGAAGAAAATCAAATAAGTTCTTTAAGTTCATATTTTTGTCATTATTTTAAAATAGATTCTTTAGAATTTAAAGCACTTAATGAATTATTAAATAAAGAGGAAACAAAAGAAAACAAACTTATGAATTTTCTTTTGACAAATTTATTAAATAAAGCAACTTATAATGAAGAAAATTTAAAACATTTTGGTTTAAATAGTAAATGTTATACCCATTTTACGAGTCCGATTCGGCGATTTCCGGATTTGATCAATCATCATTTATTATTTTATGACAATTATACCAAAGAAGAATTGATTGAATTAGAAAAAACAATAAATAATTGTGAAAAAAGAATAACATCTATAGAATATTATTTATTAAATTATAAAAAATTTGTATATTATTTAAAAAACGAATTAAATATCATAAATCATATATTTAATGGATATGTTTATAAGTTCAATCATTGTTCAATTTATATTTTTGTACCAGAACTTTATTTAAGTATATGTGCTCATATTTCTGAGTTAACAGATTGCAGATGTTTTTTTGATGTTTCAAAAGAACTATTTGTAGATGAAGAAAATCATGATTTAGTAAAGATTCAAATTGGACAATCTGTTCAAGTTGAAATTAAAAAAATAAATTATATTATGCTTCAAGTAAAATCAAAAATAATTAAAATTGATTAGGTTCCCCAACACATCTATTTTTAGTGAAATTATTTGTAGTTAAACGTCTTTGGACAGTTTCAGCATTTTGAGGTAACCATTGAGGTCCGGGAATGGGAGCTACAATATTTCCTGGATTAGAATCACTTCCACTACATAAATCTCCATTTGTTGATTTTGTATTTCCGACACACATGATTTTATCTTTAGGGAATGAACCAACAATTTCTTTTTTATCTGACATTAAATTTTTATTTTCATAAAATTTGGTGGTAATATTGTCATAAATATGAGTTCCTTTATTATTTTGTTTATTTGCTAAAGGATTAATTTGAATTTCATCAAGAACTTGTTCATTATTTTGGTTTGTAAATCCATCAGAAATATTACCATCATAATTTTCAACTTCAAACATATTTAACATTTTATCTTTTAACATTCTTCTTCTTTTAGAGGGATCATTCATATAAGACAAACAAAGTTTCTTTAAACGAGATTGTTCATCTTTATTAATCATAGCTCTACAAGCCATATCAATAATTACCATAGCAACAAGTAAAGAACAAATGGGTATTAAGATTTGATTAATGTAAGAATTATCGGATACTTTATAAGCTTTTAAAAATCCAAATACAATAATTGCAATAAGAACGGAAATTGGAAAATTAAATGTATAAACTGGATTTTTAATAAGTAAATATCTTTGAACTAAGGCATCACAATCGATTTCCATATATATATTAATTATATAAAAAATTAAATTTTTCTTTATAATTTTTTAATAAAATTATAAATACATTTTTTAAATAAAAATGATAAATTAGAAATCTTAACCAAGATTTCTATTGTTTCACTTACATAAAATAGTAGAAATCTTAACCAAGATTTCTATTGTTTCACTTACATAAAATAGTAGAAATCTTAACCAAGATTTCTATTGTAAAGCAATACAACAAATACAATAAGTACAGCCAAGATAGGTGGCCATATATGTAGATACCCCAAATTATTAAAATTGGTCATGATAGAATACACAAAGTATTGATAAACATTTGCGGCTATTTGATTAATATAAGGGAATAAATAATTCATAATCACTAAAGTTACATAAGCCACGGCCAAACCACCAATAACTACTATAGCAGAATTCATAGATGGATTTTTTTTTATAAGCATAGACATGACTACTAAGGTCACAATAATAGAAACAGCATACTCAAAACTAAAATCTATATTTTCGCCATTTGACATATTATAGTATAAAAGAAGATTTTATTTTAATCATTTATTTTTATTTAATTTGCAAATACAATTGAACCAATACCACCAATAATACGAAGTACATTATAACTTCGTGCATACATATAACAATTGAATTTATCTTCTATTGGGTATGTATCTTTTATATTTACACGGAATTCTTGACGGTCTAATCGAGAATAATTTTGTGTTCCTGAGGGTTGAACTTTTTCAGGTTCTAAACTATAGCTCATGACATAAACGGGTTGATTTGTTTTTCCACTATGATATTTAAATTGATTTAAATTTCTATAAAAGTTTGAATCAAATACTTCTTGACGGTCATTATTATTTAACACAGGTTGAAAAGTGTCCATAATGTTTTCATATCCGTTAAAATAGGTTTGTAATTGAATATTTGTTAAATTATTAACTGTTTCATCTTTTATTTGGTCTAAAAATCCTTTAGACCCATTATATTCTGCTTCTAAGAATGTAGAATTAAATGTATATATATTTTTTTTCTTAAAGTACTCAAATACATATTGTAATGTTGCGTCTTCTTCTAATCCAGTAAAATTATACCAATCATTTCTTAAGTACAAATCATCTTTTGTTAAAAACCAAATAATTTCTATTACAGGATTACTAAAAGTTGTTTCTAAATAATTTGGACCTCGTTTTAGTCCTTGAAATAAATTAAATTGTGTTTGAGTAATTAAATATTCATGGGATGTTTGAGCAAATTGACGACGTTCATCTTCGCCCAAATAAATATAATTTGCTACAATGGTTGTATTTCCCTTCCAATTACCTTGAGTAAAATAATAAATAGCATTTGTTTGGTCATATCCTTGACTTAATAAATAATCTCTTATTTTTATATTTTCTTCACTATTGTCATAGTCGCCAAAAAGTTGTTGACAAGATACTAAGGGATTACCAATACGAAATAAATCATTTAAGGGATTAAAAATAACATCAATATAAGGTTCTACGTATTGAAGCGCAATAAGAGGAATAGAGGAACCACTGTTTTGACAAAACCAATATGAAAAAGGTATATAGAGTTTATACGCTAAAATGGCTAAATCTTGGTCTTCAATATTATCAGAAAGTTGTTGTCCGGAATTTCTTAGATAATTCACATTACCTGTTAAATCATTGTATTTTTCAAGTTGTTTTTCAGAGGAACTTAATTCAGTATATACTTTCATATAATCGCCAGTTTGGCGTTCAATTTGAGTTCCGTCAAAACGAAAAGTGGTTTCTTGAATAATTTTATTACCGACACTTTCACACCAGCCAAAGGGGATTTGATTATTTGTAAAAATGGCAGGAAGTTCATAGGTTAAATAACAATCATAGACTAAATCTGCGTTACGATTTATTTTACAGGTTGCAGTTGTTTGTTGTGTGGGAGTAAATGTTGCTAATGGGTCAAAATATAATGAAATATATTCACTGCCAAAAACGGTATAACGTTTATAAACGGTTTTAAAGAAAGTAATAGATGGATTTCCGACTAAAAAAATGTCTTGTGCTCCTTGGCTGGTTAATTGCATAATACCTCCAGGCATCTCTAAAGTATAAGAGTAAAATAATTT
>JGI10211J14876_10000595_pt1 | contig 15670 bp, 21 predicted proteins | sample Etolagsediment_FD_14876 | JGI IMG/M metagenome (IMG submission 14876)
TCTATATAATACATACATGTCATTATCTCTTTAAGTTATTTTAATATTATTTTAATATCAATATTATAACAAAATATAATAAATTATTATATTAAATAGTTGCCGCTTTATAATTATAAAGGAGTTAAAGGAGGATTATATTGCGATGAGCATAAAATGAATGGTATGGTAGATGTTAAACATAAACGTTGTAAAGAAATAGATTGTACTAAAAGACCAACATATAATTATAAAAGCAATAAAAATGGATTATATTGTGTTGAACATAAACTTGATGGTATAATTGATGTTAAACATAAAAAATGTAAAAAAAAAGGATGTACTGTATTATCTATTGTGTATGTCTAATAGCGGCTATCATAGATTCACAATCAATTATATGTTTGTATAAAGAACAAAATCTCGTTAGAGATCTTGTTGAATTGTTTAATGAGTATAAAAAATGTAAAACTGATGAAATGATACATGGAATTATGTGTATGAAGAGGAAAATACCATATAGCGTTGCAATTGATACTATTCGTAAATATATAAAAAAATGATAAAAAATAAGTTAAAAAGATAAAATTAATAAATTATAATAAAAATGATTGATCAGAAGCTTTATGACGAATGTTTGAAATTGGTTAAAGCCATTTCGTTAAAAGTACTAACGACAGGTCTTTGTTACAAATCACCGCCGGCAGAATGCGATTTTTCTCGTAGTAAAGAAGATGCCGCCATGATACTTTACGAAACAATCTATGCAGGTCATGCTTGTGACAAAACATTGATCGTAGAGCTTAATCCATTGTTTCAATGCACAACTGGTAATATCAATGATTATTTTTACAATTTTTTCAAAGATCAGATTCAAGCCCTGTTCGCTATGAAAAAAAACTGATAAAATTTTAATAAAAATCACTAATAAATTATAATTATAAAAAACATGTCTTATTTGAGAGACGTGGTAGGCGATCTGAGGGTTTTGGCTGAACGAGTGACAGCCGTCAATAAGCAAATCGAAGATGATATTGCCATTCTGAAAACATATTATGTCAAATATCAAGCTTGCACAAAGGTTATTATGGAATTGTTTGAGAAAGGCGATTATTTCAAGATACATGGTCTCTATTGCCATATGTGTCATATGAAGGATTTCATTGAAAAATTATCGGCTAGGATTAATGAACATAAGAATATGAGAGTTGAAATAGCAAGTATGAATATGTTTATTTATGTAGTAGCACAAATGCGTAATAATTGTAATTGCAAGATTTGTCAAAAAGCCACCATTAAACTTAAATTGGAAAAAGAAATGAAAGTGGATGAAATCAAATTTAATGACAAAATTGATATTATCGTTAAGACGATTCCTTTGTTTGAAATGGTTGTAAATCTAGAACCAGACATGACCAGTCAAGAAACAAGCAGGGGGTTTCGTAAGATAGTAACCGGTCTTAAACCAATTCTCATCAAAAGAGATGTAAAATTGATAACGGAAGCACTTCATATCGATGAACTATGGACGACATTGAAGAAAGAATATGATAAGCTCAAGGATTTCATTCTTAATGAAGATGAAGATGGTGATGCTGGTCTATATTTGGATTTCAGTTGTCCCAATGGCATAAACCTTATTACAAATACTATGCAGGCATTTGATATTAAAGTTCCTGAGCCTGAACCTGAAATTGTCCCTCAACCCGATAGTGAATGGTGAAAATTGATTTTTAATTTATTTTATAAATATTATTGTTTAATTCTTATAAAAAATGTCAATTCATGAAAAATGTAGAGAATATCTTGAAAAATGCATATTTACATTATTGACAATTTCTCTCGAATCTAGAGAAAGAGGCTGGGATGCTCCAGTGATTAAAAGAGGATTTGATACACTCGATCAGTTTTATGATTATGCGCATCGAAGAATTATTAAATACATATCAAATAAATATAATATGAAAATTAATTATTATGTCCATATATTATTTGATTTATTTCCAATAATAAAATATGTTTATAGTGATATTGGTAATGAATTTCGTAATGATTTAATCAAAATGGCAAAACCATTTATTGTTCAAAATCGAATAAAACTGTTTTTAATTCTCAAAAAAGGCACATCGCTACCAATACCTCTTATCAGAACTATTATGGAATATATGTAAATAAAAATAGCAAATAAAATAAAAATGATTTTTATTTTATAAATATTATTTTTTAATTTTTATAAAATAAAATAAAAATGATTTTTTAATTTATTTTATAAATATTATTTTTTAATTTTTATAAAAATATGACTGATGAAATTATCAAAGAAAAATGCCGAAAATTTATTATAGATCTAATATTTGATTTAGTGGCAGGAGGTCCCAAAAAATTTTGTATGATTAGTGGAAATAACAAATTTGATCCTGATAATCATTTTAATCCATATTATGATATGAATGATATGATTGATAAAGTTTCCAATAATCTATTTATTTTTTTGAAAAAATGCTTATCATCAAGAATTGGATTTTTACATCAAAATTTATCTTATTATGAAGAACAATTCCACACAATATTAAAACAAATACCTTTATTGAAATATATTAGTTTATATTATGTTGCCAGACATCCAATCCATAAAAAAATTGTAGATATTATGTTAGAATATAAAAGAATGATATATATTGATTGTATTTCTTCAAAATATCCAAAAGAACTGGCTAAATCAATAACATTATATATTATTTAGTAAATTAAAAAATCTAAAAATACAATATAATGCCCAAAAAACAAACTTCTTACGATAAATGTAAATCAGAAGTGGTAAATTCATATATGAAGAAATTTGAGCGCGGAAAAATGAAACTCGCCAATAACAAACCTATCACCAACAGAAAACAGGCAATTGCAGTAGCATTGAGTCTTAGTGAAAAGATTTGTGCAAACAAGATTAATAAAACTGATATAAAAGACATGGAACAAAAAGTTTATAAAATGATTTATGGAACAGGCAAAACAATATTAGATACTAAATTACAACTTAGTAATGTAAAGAAAGCCTTATATTTACTTGATAAATATAAACCTTCTGCAAAAAAAGCGAAATTGGAACGCGAATTACTTCTCCGTGTGATTTATGCGTTTGGAAAAGGTAATTGTAATAAAAATGTAGTAAATGATCTTAAGAAACATTATAAACATTAGATTTTCCAACAACTTTTCGTCCATTAGATAATTTAATATATTCTTTTTCATGAGGATCATATTCATGCCATGTTTTTGACCATGGTCCTCTAACCGTTAATACATATGTATTTTCCAATGCATTAACTCTGTGAAATGTAGAACGAGGTGTGTATTTAGGTGTCAAATTAGGTTCCCATATCATTGATTCTTTTCCTAAGTGTTGTTCCTCTACTTTACCATGCAAAAACCAAGAATATGCATTAAATGCATGTGAATGATAATTTTCACGTGTGCCTTTCTTGAATCTCAAGAAAGCAATAGAAAATAATGATTTAATTTCAAATAACCAAAAACCCTTGACACCGGAGTCTTTACCACCATCTGTTCCAAAACTGAAAAATTTCATTTGTGTTATTCACTATATATAATATTTCTTTAACTTCGAAATTTTTATTGTGATTTATTTATCATAATAAAAATATTATTAACAATGATTCTTGGTAAATTATAGCACTAAATGGAGCGTCGCCTCTTTTTGTATGTTATAGTCTTGAAGAGTTCTTCCATCTTCAAGTTGTTTTCCGGCAAATATTAAACGTTGTTGATCGGGTGGAATACCTTCTTTATCTTGAATTTTGGCTTTAACTGATTCCATTGTATCAGATGGATCACAATCAATTGTAATAGTTTTTCCTGTAAGCGTTTTTATAAAGATTTGCATAATATAATTATTTTAGATTTTTATTAAATTTTTTAAACGCATGTTTAAAAAGGTAAAACCGAACTCAAGAGAACATAGAGAATACCAGCAATAACAGCCTTAAAAAGCATGAATTTGAAACTAGGTCCACCATTACCATCTCCCAAGAACGGCATGAACTTAAGAAGCATAGCATTAAGAGGGCCTACACTCAGAAGAAGGAAAAGAGCCACGACTATCACAAGAGATTTTACATTTCTTCGGAAATTCGCAAAAACACCTCTGACACGATCCATAAGCCCTGGGCTGCGCATCTGGGGAGGAGCTTGATGCATCATTTGACCTCTCTGTGCTTGTTCCTGAGCCTCTTGAACTCTTTGCATTTCCATCATACGGTGTTGTTTGGCAAGATCAGGATCAATCTGGCGGTTTTCCATGGTCTTATTTACTTGGGCCCTATCTTCATCGGCATCTTGCATATCTGGTATACGACCTTGAGGAGGAGGTTGATAAGTTGGGGGTTGATCACCCCTTGCTGGCATTTCATGCTCGAGCTCTCTGTATCGCTGGAGGACTCCTTCGGCCGTTGATAATCCTTGGTCAGTCGCTCTACCTTCATTCAGAGTGGGATTTTGAAGGTTTTGGATGGGTGTTGACCTCATTGAATCTGTCATATTGTTATAGAATAATATGATAGATAAAAAAAAGATTTTTTGACGCGTTTATAAATTAATGATTAGATTTAATTGCATCTTTAGTGCATTTCGTATGACTTATATTGTATTTGTAACAGGAATTATCATATTGATATATTTTATCTTTTATTAATGAACTGTCTGGAGCTTTAAAAACAATACAATCTCTGCCTTGGCAACTGAATCTAAACATGGCTGCAAGACCTATTCCCCAAATAATACTCATTATAATTCGTGCTTGAGGTGTTTTAAGTAAATTAGCAATTTTCATATACTATTATCCTATATTTTTTTCATGTAAAGTATTTATCTTTGATCAATTCAAATACACCTTTGTCCGAATCATCACTATTAGGTTCTACATGTTGAATTGGAACTTTTTCAATTTTACTCTTGTCAGCAGGACATTGAACTTTCTCAGCTTTGTATTTATAACATGTGTCTGCGCTGTCTTTATATGTTACTTTATCAACATTGTCTGGATTAGGATATTTAATGACTATTTTGGGCGGTGGAGTTGAAATATACGTTAAAAAAATGCCCACACAGAAAGCAATTATAAACACGAATGGATTAATATAATCTAAAATTCTCATTATATATATAACATACATTTTTTATTCATATACTTCACTGACCCAATTTCTTAACAACAACATCCGTAGACTTCTTATGTGTCTTCGGAACTTTAACACTCATCTTCACATCCTTCTTATCTCCGACAAACGGGGTAGCAATCAAAAAATTATTATTAGTTACATTATTCTGATCTCGTGTTCTCTTAATAATTTTCATATTATTTTGAATATTCAATTGAATTTCTATATAGGTTTTACATGTATTAAACCATTCTAACCAACTCATAGCATCATCAACTTGAACTTTTAATTTCCGTGCAACCCTCTGAACAGTACTCTTATCAGGTACCTTGAGATTACTACTTTTATATAATTTAAATAATTCCTTTTTACTTGTTCTTCTAATAGGATTATTTTTTAATTTATCATACATTACTTGTCGTTCTATATATTTTTTACCAAGTAACAATTTCAAATCAATTAACTGATTTTGCAATTTATTAATTTCCTTGTTTTGATCGTTAAATATTTCCTCACATTGTTTTATTTGACCAACTTTTACTTTATAATCTAATTTAAAATTATTGAATTTAGCAGTATCTTCTTCTGGATCATTTCTATGTTCAATTAATAATAAACTCTTGTCAAAAATATTTTTTACCTCTTTGTTTAAATGAAAATAAGTTTCATATAAATTAATATAAACAGGTGGTTTGATAACTTTTTTATTTTTCTTATTTTTTTTATCAACCATTATATATTCATTTCCTTCGACATTTTTATCATAAGTATCATCATCATCAAAATATGTAGAAAAGTTTTTAGTGAATTTTTTAAAAAGCTCACTATTTTTCATAACATCTTGGTTCTTATATAGTTCAAATAAGTCCATTATATATTGTATAAAGATATCTTTTCAAGATACTTAAAATAATACTAAATATAAATATTATTTCATGATAATTAACTTCTCTGATATAAATTTTCCATTGAATTTACAGAATGAGAAAAATAACAATTATTTACAAAGACTTTATGATAATAATAAAGTAAAATATTCTTTGAACATTAAAAATTTACATAAATGTTTAAAAGATGGCAACAGTATCAGAAACAAAAGTAGCATTATCAAACTGCTTCATCTTTATAGAGATAACATGTATGATACAATATCATATAATATTACAGAAAAAACCAATATAGATAATATTAAGACTAGAAATGACATATCCTTTTATCACAATGATATACTGAAGTTAAACAAAAATTTATATTTTAATTTTCAAAACAATCGATTTTATCTTCAACAACCCAATAAGGAATTAATTGTATTGGATTGTATTCATATTATTTCGAGTAATATCAATATTAGAGAAAACATTTTTGAACTTTTATCAAAAACGAATAATACTAAACAAATTAAGTATAAATACTATCAAGAAATGGGTATTTATCATAAATACAAAATAATGACTAATACTAATCTAATTATTACAAATGATTTTCTTACAAATAATATGAATTATCGGACGATATATAAAATCAGTCAAATAAAACGATTAAAAATAAGAGATTTAATGGAAATTGATACATTAGTCATTACATATGAATGCATAAAAGCTCTTATTAATGAAAATAAATTATTTTTCAATGAAAATTCAATGCTCGACAAATCTATTGAAATATGTCATAGAAAGGATATATTGAATCATTCATGTTATTTTTTCTTTGTAATATACTGGAATAACATTGTATTTGATAATACTAATACAATTACTAATAATAAACTACTAGCATTTATACCATATTTGCAATGTAAGACCAAATATTTATTGAGTAATCGTGTTGATAATAATATATTGAAAACCTCATTCAATATTGCCACAAATAATCAATTCCAGAATGCAATAAATATTGATTTATATAAAAAATATATTGATAAACATATTTTGAAAATACCGGTAGTACATAATAAAGATATTTGTTGCAGTTTGGTTGAGATAGATAATAAATTTGAAAATATGTTCCATACATTTTTCAATGAATATTATGGTGAAAATATATATGATGGTAATTTACAACTAATATATTCTTTAATTAATATTCATGATAGCAATATAATTAAAAATATATTGATTGATAAAAATAAATTAAAGAAATTTTATAAGAAGAGAGGATTATCATATAATGAATCAGTTTTTGAACATGAAAATACGAAATGTCCAATATGTTATACAAATCATTCAATAGATAATTATTGTTTTTTACATTGTGGTCATTATTATTGTACATCATGTTTTGTTAATATATTGAATTTTAATGGATGTAATTGTCCATTATGTAGAAATAAATTTAATTATCATGAATATTTCATTTTAAATAATTATATAACGGACAATTACAATAAGGTTAATAAATGTATGGAATTAATAAAATCCAATATGAATTCTAGTTATATAATTATATCAAAATGGAAAAGTGTTATTGATAGTTATATGAATATATTTAAAAATAATGGAATTAAATGTGGAATGGTTACAAAAATCAATAAGTTCAACAATGGAAAGTTCAAGGTATGTTTTATGACAAGTAATTATTTAGATTATAATTATAAAATAAACAGTCCTAATTTTATTATATTAGATCCTTTTTGTATTGATAGAAAAGGGAAATTAATAAATGAAATTAAAAATAAATCTTTATCGGACACGGTCAATATAAACTTGTTATATACGAAAAACACAATTGAAGAAAAATATGTGGATACAATTAGAGATTTAATCTAATGTTTAAGTAGTATATAGTATCATGTTTATTTATGTGACATGTGGTAATAAGAAAAAAAAGATAAATATCCATCAATATTCATCTTTATATCATTTAAAAGAAGTCGTAAAACGTGAATTTAATATTAAATCAAATGATACTTTTTATTTAACACACAATGGTTTTAGTCTCAAGGGTGACAGTAAGCCGCTTGATTCCATGATAGGAGGAGGAGACAATATTGATTGTTCCATAAAAATGAAAGGTGGAACAAGTTTTATGCAAATTATGTTAATATTAATTTTGATTGTATTAGTAGTATTTATTATTCCACTTGTATTATATAGTGGTTTTATTCCAACTATTTTACATATTACTGAATTATTTGTATTTAAAATATTAAACTTTTTAGCTTGTCAAGTTCTGCAATTGAGACGTTTTAGAGGTATGAGGAAATTATTTGGTTTTGTGATTAATACAACATTATACATTGTGAAATGTTTTTATATGTATTTATCTTCATATGTTATGTTTTTCTTGGTTTATTTTGCGTGGTTAGCCGTATTTAAAGGTGCTACCGATATGTTTTCAATGTCATCTGAATATTGTAGTGCAATTGAACAAGCTAAACTAATGGCCCAAATAACAGCATGGACATTTGTAATTATTTATGCATTATTTAAGTTTCCAAATTTAATATACAGTTCATATGCAGGTGTATTGGCATTGTTTGGTAAAATGGGATTAAGAGTTGCACTTGATACATTCTTTGGTGCTGATGCTGTAGGAAAGCAACTCAAGACAGCTGTTGATAAAGCTAAATGGGAACCGTGGTATTCCATTCCTGGATTTGGTCAGGTGTTCTATGCCTTTTATGGAACACTTCAAACAGGTATTGATTTAATTCAAGCATTTTTGTCGAGATTCGTCGGTTATGGTTGTGATAGACAAGTTACTAAAATGAAACATATATCTGAATCTGATGCAAAATCATTTGTCAATGATTTCTTTAAGATACAAGAATCTGAACCTGAACAAGACAGCTCAATGGATCATGCTATTGCTCAAAAATTAAGAAGTAAGATTAAATTACCAGTTTCATCTGGAACTGCTAGTTTAATGGGTAAAATTGGAAGTCAATCAATGCAAAAAGGTGGAAATAACGAAGGTCTTCCATCAGGTTATGATAAATCTATTGCCCAATACGCAGGAGAACTCGCAAAATATGTTGATGCTATTTTAGGTCCGGATAAATCGGAATCTAGCGTCGACAGAGTAATGAATTTACCGTTGGATGATCTTGATGATTTTTATAGTAAAATATTAAGATTTGTCAAAGATAATTATGAAAATTCAAGTAATAAAAAGAATTTATTGAGTGAGTTGGGTGATGCTCATTATATAATTAGCTTGCAAAGAGAGAAATGTAATTTGCTGGGAGATCTTGTGGGTGAATGTTGTACTGAAGAAGTGTTTTCTTATATGAAAAATAATTTAGAAAAAATGCTTAATATTCCGTATATTTCAAATAAATTGAAGAATTATGGTGTTTATAACTATGTTTCTCTCTTGACATTTGCATTGGATACTGATAAAGTAACTCAAGCAGTCGAACAGTTTAATAATACATTTGTATTGTTTAAATTCTTTGATTCTAATGTTATTGGTATTGCAGCAATATTTGCAAGAATTATGGTATGTAATATATTCTATATTGCTCGTTTTACCAATAATGTATTGTTCAAATTGGGATCACCAATGGATATAGCGGATACAATGAAATGTGGTTTCTTTGCTGGTACTGGTGCATCTGTTGTGTTTTATTTTGCGCTTATATATTTACCATTAACATTAACTGATCTTGAGACCTGGGCTCAAATCCTCATTGCCATACTTATTTATATAGTTTTCATAATAATAAAATTCTATTTGCCATATTTCCCTGTGCCACTTATACCTGCTTAAATAAAATATCATTTTATATTAGATGACGTATTATAGTTATACCAAAATGAATCTATTGGACGGATTCTTAGTGGCATTGGTAGTATTTATTGTTTTTTATACTGCAAGTATTGGTATATTCAAGGTATTTACTTTGAATTATGTTTTTACTTGGGGACAGAAATATTTCGAAGAAGTTAATAAAAAAGATCCATTACCTGTTTATGTCCAGCCGAAGATGGGTGATAAAATAGATAGTGATGAATATAATTTCAGAAAGCAAATTGGTTTTTATAGTGTCATGGAAATGTATAAAAATATAAATGGTGCTTTCCTCTCTGGTGAGGGAAATACTAATTGGAAAACTGTTTTTCAATTGAAATTCCTACCTAAATTATATTTTATATTGCTTTCTACCATTACACTAGTTACTCTTCTTAAATTAACAATTAATAATACGATTAATGCATGTATTGCTCGAACCATTCAAACAGATGTTAGAACCGCTCCAGTAGGACAAGATGCATATAAACCGGAGGGTACAAGTCTTGTTACAAGTGTATTGGGAATGTTAGGACAATATGCAGGATTAATGATTTTATTCTTGATTCCAACTATTTATTGTTATGTGGCGTTTAATATGAATTGGTTTAGAGATTTAAATGATGTTGTTAAGAGAATTATAACATTATGTGTGTTTATTCCAGTACTGATATATGGAATAATTAATTTATTCAGTACAGGGTTTTTTGAAAATGATTATAGTTCAACAGAAAATAATTCTAAGAATTTCTTGAAGACATCCTTTAATTCACAGGATTATGATTTCCCTGAAAGTGTTTATAACGGAAAAAATACAATTGGAGGTAATTTTGGACTATGGATAGTAGTGTTTATTGTATTTTTCATATTTGAATATAAGATTATTAATAAAATGTATATTAGAAAAATCGACTTTATCATGAAAGTGATCATTGTGGGATTAGTACTTTTTGCTTTTTCTATTTACTGCTCGTTTAAGGATTACGGAACGGATTCAGAATCAAATGATGTATTTGACGAAAATTTCGAACTTAAACCTCAAATGTATAAATATTCTGTAAATAATATTAAACAGGCTATCATTAAATATAATTACCCATGCATGCCTTTCGGAAAAAATTAAAAATTACTATTAGATAGTAAAAGTGCAGCCAATGCATTAAGTCCAGCTTTAGTTGTTTGAGCATCACCTTCATTTACGAATTTATCACAAAATCCATCAATGAAATTTGATGTGGCTTTATGCATCATTTTTTTGTTTTCTGGAAGTTCTTTGGAAAGGTTTTTTGAAACTATTCCAATTATTTCTCTCATTAAAAGTTTTGAATTCTTTTCCATCTTTTCTTTATCATTTGGATCAATTGTACTGAATACTGATCCACTTTCATAATCATTTGGTGAAATCCCCTCTCGATATAATTTAGTAAAACGTTCTAAACGAAGTCTAAGATCCTCAATATTGTCATCAAGTGTATAAAAATCAGGCACATCATAACCTTCATCTCTTAGCTCTTGAAGTTTCTTCAGGATTTCATATTTTTCTTCTAGATCCTCATCTGGTGATTCATCGTTTGATTCATCATTTGATGTCTCATCATAAGATTGCTCTTTTTCTTTATTCATATGTTCCTTAAAACTTTCCGATAAACCGATAAGTCCTCCCAATAGCGACAATTCATCTTCTTTTCGAATTAAATCTTCAATTCTATCGACCTCATATTGTAATTCTTCAAAATCAGAATTCATATCATATGTTTGGGTGAGTTGATGACCATCCATACGAAATTTTACTAATTTATGGAGTAACATTTTTTTCATATCATTATTGTGTTCCATTATATAATATTATTGTTCATAAAATCTTTAACTTGTTTTTTATTCAATTTTACTTATTTTATTTTTAAGAATACCATATGTGGCTGCGCTACTGGTCGCTCCACCAAAAAAAGCACTTGCAATTCCAAGTCCTCCCGCACTCACACTGGTATATGTACCAATTATTCCTCCGGCTGGTCCTCCAATGATAAAGCCAAAAAATCCTGCAAGTAATGTATTTTTCCAAAGTTTTGACTTGAGATGATGATATTTAGCTTCTTTGATTTCAACTACGGTATCTTTAGAATTTTCATATGCATCTTCTATATGTTCTTCTGTTTCTTTCAATGGTTCTTCTGCATCATCAATTAGATTACTTAAGTCTTGTGATATTTCTTTGATGATTCTTGATTTTTCAAGAAGCTGTTTGGCGTCTTCTTTATTTTCTTTTTCAAAAGTTTCATCAAAGTTAATGGGTAAAAGATCTGGTGTATCGAACATCATGATTATAATATAAAATGAGTTTTATTTTTGTGTTTAGAAAAAATTACAGAGGTATCTTCAATAAACCTTTTTTAATTTTATTTTGAATGCTTTTTTCAACTGCAAGATATTTATCATATTTCCATGACATTTCATCATCTTCCAGTAGTTCATCTTCATTAATAAATTCATGTCTATCTTTGTCATTTAACTCTGTTAAAGGATTTTTTTCAGTTAAATAAAATGAATACTTATTTGAGAATAAGAAGGCAGTGTTAAGGTCAAGTCTGTAGTAATGTCCATACCATCGATTTTTATTATTTTTTACTTTGTCTTGAATTATATAATTTTGCCAATATAAGAAACAAAATGCAATACCTTCAGTTGCATATCCATTTTGTTTAGTAATAAGAATAGGATCTTTTTTTTCACGTAATTTCATATAAATCTTTCCACAAGTATGTCTCATGTCAATCGGTAGAGTTTTCACGAGTTCTTGAAGAACTAAAAGTCTTTCATGATATTTTCGATATTGTTCTGGTTTAGGATGTGTTCCTTTTGCGATTAATGGGTCGATTTCTTCATTATAATCTATTACAATGTCTTTTGTCATTTCTAATTGATTCATATATCTATATTTATTATTGTAAAAAGCAAAATGATTATGAAATGAATTACCTTTTTGAAGAACTAAGAATTTTTTTTCAGCCATTTATTAAATAATATATAATTAATTTTTAAACTATTGAAAAATCATTTTTACTTAAAAAGATATAAAATTTATTATATAAAAATGTGTGGAATATTGGGCATATTAACTGCGGATGATGTAGATTTAGAGCTTTATAACAAATGTTTGAATAAAATAAAACATCGTGGTCCGGATAATACAAGTATTACTATTTTACATGATGAAAACAAAATAGGGACTTATAACCAATATTTCGGTTTTGTACGACTCAAGGTCGTAGATTTAACTGATACTGGTAATCAGCCTTTTAACATTGATGACTGTATTCTTATTTGTAATGGTGAAATTTACAATTATCGTCAATTAATGGATGAACATGGTTTTCATGAGGTTTATCAGAGTGATCATAATGATTGTGAAATTATTATTCATATGTATCGGAAGTTTGGTATGAAAAAGACAATTGAGGCTTTAGATGGAGTATTTGCATTTTGTTTATTCGATAAAAGAGAGAATAAATATTTCGTGGGACGCGATCCAATAGGTATTAGACCACTCTTTATGGCTAAACTCGAGACTGGGTGGGCATTTGCCAGTGAAATGAAGGCATTAGTGGATTTAGAATTAAAGAACGAACCAAAGAATATTCAGCAATTTCCTGTCGGACATTGTTTCGATGTTTTTTCAAATGAATATCATTGCTATTATTCGTTTGATTATAAAATCCTTAATAGACCAGAAGAATATTTTATTGGAAGAATTCGTGATAGACTTATTGAAGGCACTCGAAAACGCTTGATGTCTGATCGAAAAATTGCATGTCTCTTGAGCGGAGGATTGGATAGTACTATTGTTACCGCAATTGTTTGTAAATATCTCGGTCCTAAGAATGTAAATACTTATAGTATCGGTATGAAAGGTTCTATTGATCTTAAATATGCTCAGATTGCTGCTGATTTCTTTGGTACAAATCATACTAATATTGAACTTACTGAACAAGAATTTCTTAATGCTATTCCTGAAGTGGTATATCAAATAGAAAGTTACGATACTACTACTGTAAGGGCATCAGTGGGTAACTATCTAGTTTCACAATATATAGGGAAATCATCAAAGGACGTTGTTATTTTTTGTGGGGATTGTAGTGATGAGCTATTATGCGGATATTTTTCATTTTGTAAAACATCGAATGAAGACGATTTATACAAAGAAAACGTAAAAATGCTTAAAAATATTTGTTTTTTCGATGTTTTGCGATCTGATCGTACTATTTCAAATCCTGGGCTAGAATCGAGAGTGCCGTTTGCTGATAAAGAATTCATGAATTTGGTTATGTCAATGCCACCAAAATACAAAATGTTTGGATCAGGTAAAATTGAAAAACATGTATTGAGAGAGGCTTTTAAGGATATGCTTCCGCCAGAGATATATGAACGAAAAAAAACGGCATTTTCTGATGGAGTTTCAATTAATCAGCGACCATGGTATGAAATAATTCAAGAATATGCTGATGAATTGTATTCTGCTGAAGAATTTGAAGAAAATATAGAGAAATATGAATTTAATAGGCCTTATAGTAAAGAATCATTGTATTATCGTGAATTATTCGAAGAATATTATAAAGGATATGCCAATGTGATACCATATTTCTGGACACATCCATTTTCTGATCAAATGGAGCCATCGGCATGGACATTAGATGATGAAGAGAAAAAAACATCAATCGCTGAAAAAACCGTCTGATTTTTTATGATTCTTCCAAATCAGAAAGCGATTCCATAGATATTTGAGAAAAAAACAGCGTGGAATTGGTCGAGGTGGTCCATCCATTTCATCGCTCAATTCATCTGCACTTCCTGTCATAAAATAACCACAACGGTGGCAAAAATTAGCACCTTCATCAACACATTTTTTTTCGCAATTAGAGCAAACTACCATTCCATCAATGCTACATCCATAGTAAAATGATGCACATGGCACTTTCCAGTTCAAATAATTGTAAAGATAAATAATCGCGATTATGAGACCAGTGAACACAATGGGTGACATGGTTGCAACGATGATGACACCAGTTGATGGTATTTATTTATTTATTAAAATACATTAAATTATTGAGTTTAATATATTTTAATTCAATTTTATTTTGAATAAACAGGAAAAATTGATTTTAAATTTGTTTAAAAAAATATAATTTTAATTATAATAAAAATGGGTGCTAAACAGTCTGTAACATTCATGTTAAAATGTAATGATATTGATGGTAATATGAAAATTGGATCTCAAATAACCTGTATGAAAACAGGTGATGCATATGTTATACAAAATATAGTGCCTGATTATTCACACCATTACTTCGAAAGATACAATTATCACTTACGACGATATGATGGCAAGTGTATATATTCTTTGAAAAGTAGTCGTAATCAATTTTTATGTAAATTCTCAAAAAATGATTATCAAATAGCTGTTAAGAAAAAAAATTATGATGTACATGCTATCAAGAATTATCCAAATCAAATATTTATTGAAATTAATGGTATATTTGATATTGGAGACGCGGTTTATAGTCGTATTTCCAAGAAATTTGGTGTTGTAACTGATGTTTTAGATAAAGGAAGAGCGAAAATAGCATTAATATATAAAAATTTTAAGCAACCAAACAATTAACATCCCAAAATATTATATGCAGAACCCCTTATTTTAATTTGTTACAAAACGCGACATATTGTTATAAATCATATTATCAATTTAATCATTATAAATCATACAATTGCCCTTTTTAACAACATTCTAGGCT
>JGI10211J14876_10000596_pt1 | contig 15669 bp, 14 predicted proteins | sample Etolagsediment_FD_14876 | JGI IMG/M metagenome (IMG submission 14876)
AACAACCTACTTTTACTTCTTTTTCAAAATCATGAATTTTACTTAAACTTAAAATTTCATTTGTTAATACAATTTGTAATCCGCTTACATTTGAACCATCATTTATATTACAAAATAATAATTGAGCACTTGAACTACGTACCGTTCTTACCCATCCATTTACTTGAATATTATTATTTTGAACTTCTGGATCAAAGAAAGCAATGGTTAATTGAATAGACATCATAATCTATATTCATTAAATCTTTTTATACTCATTTTTTTAAAAAATTAAATATAAAATGAATTTTATAATAATATATAAAAAATGTCTCAAAGAAGATTGGTTTTAAATATATATAGATCTAAATTAAAATTATGTCATGAATTTGGTTATACTTATGGTAATTATTATTTTAATGTCAAACCACATTATAATCTTGGAAGATCATTAAAAATAGCAAATAAAATGAAAAATGAAAATAAAAGAATAACATACATTTCAAATCATATTAGACAAAGTTATAAAGATCAAAAAAATTTAACAGATTCTGATTTAATCAATGTATATATTGATGAAGGTCTTCGTGTATTAAGAAAGTTTGATGATTTATTATTTTAGTAAATATATTTATAATAAAAATAAAAAAAAAATAATTTTTTAAAGAAATGTTATATATGAACAAATCGTTAAATTAAATTATGAAGCAGAAACTAACAAAAGAAGATATTTCTTGTTTATTATATGTGATTAACAAAAAATTAGATGGGTGTTATTGTATTCAAATTTATGATGGTAATGTAGATAATACTCGAAAAGTGGTATTTAAATTTCGATATAAATCTGAAACAGAAGTAAAATTTTATTATTTAGTTATTGAATCTGGTATTCAAATGCATGTAGTTGAACATTTTGAAAGTGTTCGTCAAAGTCCATCCAGTTTTGTATCAAAATTACGTAAATCATTTAAAGAAAAACGTCTATGGCCAATTGTTCAATTAAATAATGATAATATTATTGATTTAAAATTTTCTAATAATCATCATTTTATTGTAGAATTATATGATAAAGGTAATTTTATATTGACGGATGAAGATTATAAAATATATTATTTAATACGATCTTATGAAAGTAGTGAAAAGAAAATAGAGTTAAAAGGTATTTTTCCAATTTCTACTATTACTTCAAATTTTGACACTTATAAAGAGAACAAAGGTTATATGATACCTAACCAAATATTTTCAATAAATACTTTAAATGATGATAAAGAAATTGTTTTTGAAGATTTAAACGAAGCATTGGTGGACTATTTTAAACATATTAAACCCAAAGATAGTCAAGCAAAAGCAAAAGCAAAAATAAAACAAAAAAAAGATAATAAAAAATCACATATTGAAGGCCAAATAAAAAAATTAACCCAAAATGAAGAAAAATATATGAATAAAGGAGATTATTTTGTTGAAAATATTAATTATTATCAATCTATAATAGAATTTATACAAAATTATTTGAACTATTCACGTAATTTTAATGAATTAAAGCTTATATTAAATGAAAAGTATGAAAAAAATATAATAATAAATCATGAAAAGTTAATTATAGATGATTATGAATTAGATTATAAAAAATCAGCCTTTGAAAATGTATCAATTATTTATCAACAAAAAAAGAAATTTTCAAAAAAGAAAGAAAGTGCATTACATTTATATGAAAATACAAAATTTGAAAAAAAAGAGTCATCATTTATTGAAAAAATTAATATACAACGAAAAATAAATAAATTTGAAGATTTTAGATGGTGTTTTATTGATGGATTTATCATACAATGTGGTAAATCAGCTGATGAAAATGAAAGATTATTAAGTCATTGTGAAAAAGATGATGTACTTATACATGGACATTTTGATAAATCTCCATGGGCAATAGTAAAAAATCAGAATAAAAAAGAAGTACCAATAAAGGTGCTTGATTATGCGGGTCAATTTTTAGTGCATCATAGTTGGAATTGGGATGAAAATTGTACAAATCAAGCTTATTATACTTATCCAAATAAAGTTTCAAAATCAGCACCAAGTGGAGAATTTATGGGTAAAGGTTCTCGTATGGTACATGAAAAACATATATTATCAAATGCGGATATGAGTTGTGCGCTTGCGATTTTATTTTGTGTAAATAATGATATATTTACAGGAAATCCAAAAATAGAAGATAAAATTAATTATGCAATGGTGATGAGTAGTCCTTATCAATCATGTAGTGATTTTATTTTTAAAACAAAGCTTAGACCCAGTGGAACAAAAAAAGATAAAGGACGAAAAAAACTGATAGAAAGTATAAAAAATAAATTTATGAAAATGAAAATAAATAATGAAAAATTAAAATCATATATAAAAGCGATAAATCATGATGAATGGGATAAAATATGTATTCATTATTTTGTTATTTCTTAATGATTAATATAAAAGAAGATAGTCTTTCAATAATAATATCTTTCATATCTTGATAATGATAATTAAATGGTGCTTTCATGATATATTTAGAGTGTTTTTTAAGACAATCTTTTATATTTGTAGTACCTAAATAAAGTTCAAGTTGTTCTTCAATTCTATAATAAATGCCTGACCAAGGTGGGTCAAAGAAAACCAAATCATTTTTAAATTGCTCTTGAATTTTTAAATAATCATCACATATTAACTCGATATTTTTCTTTTTATATACATTTACATTATTTTTAAGTAATTTAAAACGTTCTTTGCTAATTTCAATCCCATATACTTTTTCGAAATCAAATGAAAAAGAAATTGTAGAGGCTCCTACATTAGCACATGCATCAACAATATTTTTTTCTTTAGGAAAGTGTTTTTTTATAACATTCATGATTTCAATATAATCTTGATAAAAAGTAACACTATAAAATGAATCATAATATAATTTAAGTTTTTTATAATTTAATGAGTTTTGAGGATAGAATATTTTTTTTAAATAAAAATAACCTGTTTCTTTATATAGTTTGTCTTCATAATAAGAATTAATTAAAACATTATGGTCAACACACCAATCAATACCAATAGAAATTTGATAATTTTCGAAATAAGACTTTGGTTTTCTGCTTTTTTCAATAAGAGCACATTTTTTTAAAAAAGGTTGAAAATGATTAGAAATAGATTGTTGTACATGATTTATATATTTTATAAAATCATGATTTAAAATATCATTTTTATTAATATTTATATTTTTCATGAATACATTTTGATTAAATCCTTGAAAAATATAATATCCACCTATTAATGTATTTTCATATAATTTACTTCGAATAAAATTTACTTTTTCAAAACAATTCATTAATGACAGCATCATGACTAAAGTTTCTCTTTGAGAGCAATTAAAATATTCTAAATATAAAAATCCATTTTTTTTAAGACAATCTAAACCTGCTTGTATAAATTGAATAATTAATGGCAATGAATTTATTTCTTTTGATTTTTTATTTTTTTTTGAAATAGAAAATTCTTTAATAAACACACAGTCTTTTGATTGTTTTAATTTTTTATTTATTTTTATAGGACCATTAAAAAATGAATAATCTAAATCTGTTTTTTGAATAATATAATTTGTTTTATTATTCCAGTGATAATAGTAAAATAATGTATGTGTATGATTATTATTTTTTTCTTTTAATATTTTTTCTTCATCATGATATAATATTAATTGTTTAGAATCATTTATTTGGTTTGGACCGATTATTTTAATCAATAAAATATCAAGATTATTAGGTAAAAAATTTATCATATCTAAAAAATAGATTCCTGAATTTCCTAAAGAATGTAATTGAATACCCAAGGGTATGGGAAAAGGTTTTCGTTGACTTTTTTTTTGAGGATCATTAAAAGATTGAATATATTTACGAAAATTATATTTAGTATAAAAAAAAGTAAGTAATTCATAATCATTTGCATAAGATTGTATTTCAATAGAATAATTATCTTTTTGTTTATATAAATTATGATCAGATAAGAGATACTCTGAATTCATAATTTAAACAATTAAAAAAATAATGATTGATAAAAATATAGAATAAAAATAATATATTATTTATAAATTATAAAGTATATAAAAAAGTTAAATTAAGATTTAATACATTTTTATATAAAATCTCATTATTTTTTATATAAAATCTCATTATTTTTTTTTATTTCATTTAATAAAAAATAAGATTTATTTTTTTTATCTAATTTTAGATAAATTTCTTCTTTTATGGGTAATGTCCTTTCAAATAGTTTTTCTTCTAATCCCATTAATCTGAAAGTGGGGTAATAATGTTCAATTTCAGAATCAAGCCAATCTTCACGATGAAATTCTTGATAATGTATCTTATTATTAATTTCAATAAAAATAAGATAATCATAAATATAAGATTCAGGACCATAACAATCGAAACCATCATGTGTAATTTTTATTTTTTCATATATTATTTTATCATTTTTATTTAAATATTTGTCTTTACATACTTGTTCAAAATCTATTTTTGTTTTTATAGTATTCATGATAGTGATTGATTTGTATGATTATTACAATAATTTAATTTATATAAACTAAAAATTCAATTTTTTTTACAAGAATAAAAATTTATAAGCATAAACAATCTTTTAATGTGTCAAATAATGAGTTTGACATATCTACAGAAGAAGTTAATAAATCAACACACATATCAATCATTAAAATAACATCATCTTTATTTTCTACTTTTAAATGACCAAGTTCAATTAAAATCAATAAAACATTTTTAATAAAATCAATAGAATCTTCTAATGTAATACCTTTTATTTGTTTATTAAGTTCTTTTGAATCAATACATTTTTTATAACTATTTTTCATAAGAATAACCAATGAAGGAATATCTTTGGAATCAAGAACTTTATCTTCATATATTTTAGAAATAGAATCACTTAAATCATCAAATATAGTAGGAAGTAATTCTGTTATTTTTTGAATTAAATGAATATGTTTTGGTTCTAATTTTAAATCTAATTTTAATTTATTTAATTGTTCTTCATTTGCAAGTAAATCAATAAAAATGTTAAGAACCATAACATTTTTTTTATCTTCAATGGTTAATTCTACATCATTTGTTTCTATTGTTAAATTTTCTTTTTGTGTTTCATCATTTTTTTGAATATTTTCAGTTGGTGGTTGAGTGCTCATTTTATATATAAAGGTTAGAAAAATAATTTTAAGTTTAATCGTTATGCATTATTTTAAATAAATGGTCTAATTCTTTTACAGCATCAGAAGATGATGTTTCAAATAAAAAGGGTAAAAAAGCGTGAACAAAAGCTTTAAATGAATGACCCATAAAATAAAAACCTAAATTTGTGCTAAATAATAAATGTTGAAAATAAGTTAATTTATTTTCATGAGGATGTTTTAAAAAATAATCATATAAAATACTCATAATTAAATTGTATGTTTATAAATAATTTATTTATCGAAAATTTTAAAGTAATTTTCTATACTCTTTTCAAAATATTTTAAAATATTTTTTTCATTAAAATAAGTTTGATATAAAATTTTATTATTTTCTTGTACTTCTATTATATTTTTTGAATTCCAAAATGAAANTATATCATGTGGNANNTCTTNTATATTTTTACTAAAAACAATATGATTAGACCAATNGATTTCATCTTCTTGAAATAATAACATATCAGTATCAATNACTACAGGNATACGTCCAAAATAAAGACATTCATAAAATCGAATAGAAAAATTACCAGTTCCTCTTGGACAAAAGCAAAATTCACATTGATTCATATTTTGAATGTATTCTTTATAATTGGCATGCATAAATTGTTCTCGATAAATAAAATAACAATCAATTAAAGAAGATTGTTTTAAATATTCACACCATTGAAGACGTTTTGGATAAGAATGTATATAACCGCAAAAACTTAATGATGGTTTTATAATACTTTTTATTGATTTTAATTTATAATCAATAAAATTATTATTTAATTTATGAAACCAAAATACAGGAATAATAAATTCATTGATTTGTTTTTTTGATTTATATAAACTTGTTCTAAAAATAATACATTTATTATTATTCATAAGAATTGGATGTGTATCATCACTTCTAATCAAAAATACATTTAATTTTTGATTATTAATATAGGGTTGTAGTTCAGGTATTGTATCATTATTTAAGCAAATAATATTATAATTATTTAATTTATTAATAATATTTGTAAAAAATAAGTTATCTTGTTTTAAAGATATTTTATTTGAATATAAATTATTTACTTCATAAAATATATTTTTTAAATCATTTTCTTTTATATGATATAAATTAAAAATATCTTCTAATTTATTAAATAAATAATTATAATCATTTGTCATTTTGTCAAAATCTAAAAATATGGTTGGTATATTATATTTTACCATATAGACTAAATAATTTGACATAATTTTTTGATAAAAATCAATTTGTTCAATGTAATTTTCAGCATTCCATAAACCACCATCATAACCTTTATGTTTTTCTCTTGATTTAGCAGAATCTTTAAAGTTTCGTATAGGTATAATCATATATTTAATTTTAAAATTACTCGTCTTTAAAATTTCGTATAGGTATAATCATATATTTAATTTTAAAATTACTTGTTATAATTTGATCAATATATTCAATAAAAAATGGACTTTTGATAATATCATAATTATCATTTATATTAAGTTCCATTCCACTTTTACTTTTATCATGAATAAAGTTTTTATAATTATTTTTATTAAAACCTGTATTCATATTTAGAAATGAAAATATTTGCATTAAGAAAGTAGTTCCACAACGACCTGTTCCACTAATTAATATTTTTTCATCATTTAATAACTTTTTTTGATTATTATTAAGAATATATTTTTGATAATATTTTTTTTTGATATAAATACCTTCGTTTTCATCTAAAAAAGATGATTTTTTTAATTGAATAATACATGATTTAAAATAACCTTTACTATTAAATGCTATACAATTATCATCATTAAGTGCTATTGATAAATTATTTTCAATAGTGTCTTTTTTCATTAATATATCATTTCCTATTTGGTCTAAATTATTTAGAAAAATAAAAGAATTAGAAAAAGTAGATTGATATTTATAATGATATTTATCAAGAATAAATATTTCATTATGTTTAAATTTAGCTGAAAATGAATAATGATGTTTAAATAATAATTCATCAATTTTTTTTTCTTTATTTTTATTTTTTCCTAATTTTTCAACCATGATTAAATAAATAGGTATTGAAAAATCCCAAGATTCTAATACTTCAAGTTCATGTCCTTCAACATCTAATGATAAAAAATCAATAAAATGAATATTTATATTTTGAATAATATTTTTTAAAGAACATGTGTTTAATTTAATAGAAGATTGTTTATGATTATTTAAATTTTTATTATTAAAAAAATGATTAAAATGAAAATCTTCTAATGTATCTTTTATTCCAGAAACAGATGCATGTAAATCATCAAAATAAATATATTCTTTTAATTCTATTTTATTTGAGATTAATTCTTGAAAATTATAACATTTTGGTCTATTTTTATTTAATAATTTTGATTTAATTGGGTGAGGTTCAATAAGTATTCCATTCCAATTAAAATTATCTTCAAAAAATTTTGTATTTGATTTTTCAATTCCATCTAATGCTCCAAGTTCAATAAAAAAACCATTTTTATAATCTTTAAAATAATGTTCATACAAGAATATATCTTCATATTTTTGAGAAAAAGATTTCATAATATAATAATTTAAAATTATTTAATTATTTTAACTTAGAAATACTTAACCATAAATCCCCCATGATTTTTTTCTTCATAATGAATATCATAACCAAATTTACGGTAATAATTACGTGTTCCTACACCTGCGATTACCATGAGTCCATCACAATTAAAATGTTTGGCTAAAATTTCCGCTTCTTTTAAAAGTTGTTTTCCAAATCCCATGTGTTGAGACGATTTATGATTATCATTAGAATAAGTATCATTTACTTTACCATAAACATGAAGTTCTCTAATACGAGCTTTATTATCATATATTTTTGAAAAACAATTTTTATATTTTTGACTATTTATTCTTAATCGTAAAAAACTATAAATTTTATTTTCATTAGTACAACCTGAATAGGTTAATAACCATCCAAATAAAGCATAAATAAATGCCCAAATTTGAAAATAAAGATAAGACCAACATATTTTACAACTACATGATTTATGACTTAAAAATATATCTAAACCCTCACTCCCAACATAAAATTCAGTCACTAATCTTGCTTTATGTATTTGTGATGTATCATTTTTTACTTCATTCCATCGAATTTCATTTGAATTATAATTATTTTTTTTCATTTCATCATCAATCATTTGACGTAAATTGGTATATTTATTACCTCCTTCAATATAATTTCCTGGAAAATCACGTTGAATACGATTAATACGAATCCAAGGGGGTGTAAGTCGTAGTACCCAAATAATCATTTGAAAAAATCCATCAAAATCACTTTCAGCATAAGGTTTATATTCACCAGAATCATACCATTCTTTTATTTTAGTAAATTCCAAAACATTACATGGATAAATTTTCCATTGGTCAGCTTGATAATCAGAATCTGAAATTATAGTAGAAAACATTTGATAATCTTTTTCAAGAGATGACCCAGGTAAGTCAGGCATTAAATGAATATCTACTTTAAAACAATTATCTTTGAGTAATTTAATAGCTTTTTTAATNTGTACTTGATTACATTGTCGATTTAATTTGTCTAATAATNNGTCATCTGTATGTTGAACACCNATTTGAACGCGCGTTACACCATAATTTCTTAATCTTCTTAATTGATGTTTTGAAATTTTATCAGGTCGTGTTTCAATAGTAATACCAATAATATGACATAAAGCATTTTCATTTTTAAGAATTTCTTGTTCAAGACTTTCACATGAAGGTAAGTTCATTTGATCACTGAACACATTATTAGCAGCATAATAAAGTTGAGTCATAAAATGTTCACTTATTTCGGGTTTATAACAATCAAATGTTCCACCTAAAATAATACATTCTACTTTATCAATATTATGACCATTAATAAAATAAGATAATGCTCTATCATAAAATTGTTTATAACCATCAAAGTCATTTTGAGCACCACGCATTACAGTAGGTTCTCCATGATAATAACTACGACTATATCTTGGGTCATTTGGGCAATAATGGCAATCATATGCACATGAAAAATTATCAGGGGGCATAATAACTGAGATAACCAATACACCTGATTCAGAACGCATTGATTTAGAAATAAGTTGTTTTTCGAGTTCAATGTTTGGTTGTATTAATTTTTTATATTTATATAACCGATATAAATAATAAAGTTGAGATTTTTTTGGCACAATTCTATATTTTTTTTTAAGTTGGTTCATTTTTTCATTATAAATAGTTTTGTTTTTTTTAGTATCTTTTGTCAATTGAATATCTAATAAATCTTGAGTAAAGTTTTCTAATTTTTCTCTGTTTTCTTCAGGAATAAGGGTATTTTTTTTTATTTGTAAAGAATAGTCACTTACTATTTCTTCTAAATCAATTAATTCATTTTTATCTTGAATACATACTTTTGCTTTTTGAAACCCAATCATAATAAATTTACTTATGTAATGTTTTTTTAAAAATTGAATAAATCATTTTTTTTTAATGATTAACAATTTACATTTTAAATTTTTACTAAAATATAATGGGTTAAAAAGTTTTTTATACACACAATACATAACATAAAATCCAGATATATAATGATAAAATTGGTATATAAGATAGATTTGAATTATAATTATTATATTTTATTATGTGAGTATTTTTTTATGATTCATAATTTATTTTTTTTGAATATAAACAAGACTCATTGACATATTATCTCTTGATAAACCAAATTTTTTTAAACCAATTGTTTTTATTTGGCTAAGGAAACTTTCACATACTCTTTGTGAACCATTATTACTATCATTTCTTAATGCTTCAATACAATTATGAAAAAAAACAAATTTTGAACAATGGTTATGGGCTAAACAATCCCAAATACCATCAGAACCTAAAACAATACATAAAATATCATTGTCTTTTGTTGATGTTTTTTTATCAAAAAACTCTCCAATAGAATATGTTTTAATTTCAGGGTCACAAGATACACCATAGGGTTTTAAATGGAAATCACCTAAAGAACGTGTCATTGCTAATTTGGTTCTTATATTAGGAATAGACACCATAGAAGCAAGTTCTTTTTTTACATTTTTGAAATAACTCAAATTTTGTTCAATAACAAGTTCTTTATTAGATGTTAATGTATCATTATCATTTAGTTCAAAAATATTTGTAGAAAATTGTATTCCTTTCAAGGATTCATATTGAAAATTTAAGAAAGGTAATTTTGAATTAGAAAGGTCAGATTTAACATCTCTAATACGTCTCCATTCATGTTCATTTTCTGCGCTATGATTTCCATTTAATACACATTCAAGAGTATCACTAATGTTTGTGGGTTCTTGAATACACATGAGTGCATCACTATCTCCCACATTAGCACAATATATAGTATCATTAACAATTAACACAATAGTTAATGTTGTTCCACCACATAATAATAGTTGTTTTTCAGAATCACCACATTTTTTAAGAAATTGTGTTTTAATTTCTTTTTGAATAGATTGAAATACATATTCTAATAATGTATGTGCATTATTTAATATTTTATCAATATTTGAAATATTAATTGTTTTTTGAATTTCTTCAACACATATAGAAGATGCTAACTCACCATATTTACCATGACCATCAGCACTTACCATAATTACAATTGAATTATTTTCATGTTTAATTTCATAGATACAACCATTATCTTGTTGAATTCTTCCTCCACCAATATCATGGAGATATGAGGAACATGAAAATTCAAAAGATTGAGATTGTGTTTGTGTCAGAATAAATTCAGCCATTATTAAGAATATAATAAATTAATTATTAAGATTCGATTTTTTAGAATGAACTTGAAACTTAATTATTAAATAAAAATATGAAATATATATATATACATATATTATTTTTAATCCTTGGTTTTGGACAATTATACACATTTGAATATGATTTAGGTTATTATATGATTGAAAAAAATAGTTACTGTATATTAATTAATTTTTTAAATAAAATAATAAAATTGTATTATTTAATACAAATAGGTATTATTTTATATAATATGCACTTAGATGATACTATTATATTTAATATGAATCAATCTATCATAGAAAATAGATATGTCTTTTTTACTTCATATAAATTAGATAATAATTTTATATTATACTAATATAGATATGTTATTTAAAGTATTATTTATTGATCATTTTAAAAATCATAAATTAAATTTTATATTTTATATCATTTTATTATTAATTGTATATCCAATAGAATCTGTATTATTATCTAATTTATTTGGTAGATTATTTAATATAATTAATAAAAATAGAAAATTACCAAATTTTACTGATTTTTATAATAATTTAATAAAACAAAATGCTCCAGGACTTATATTTATTATAAGCGGAATATATGTTATTCTTTATTTCATTTATTTATTTAAAAATTATTTAGAAACAATTATTGTGCCAGATTATCAAATCTATTTGCGTACTTTAATGTTTAATAATGTATTAAAAAAATATTCAAATAATTATCAAGATATAAAAATAGGGGAAGTATTATCTAAAATAATTGAATTAAAATATTCAATTATTACATTATTTATAAATTGTTTTGATGAGTTTTTAAGTACTTTTTCAGGTTTAATTTTTATTACTATTTATTTTTTTGTAATGAATTGGAAGATTGGTTTCATTTATATGTTATCTATAATATTAATATTACTTATTTTATTTTTAAATTCACCTTCATTCATTAAAAATTCAATCAAAAAAATGAATATATTATATAATAATAATGAATTTATGAATGATAAATTTTCAAATTTAATGAATATATATTTAAATAATGAAGAAAAGAAAGAAAAACATAATTTTAATGAAATAGAAAAAAATTTAAAAAATAGATATCGAAAAAATATTTGGATAGAAAAACAATTATTTTCATTAACTGATATGATTATAATTATTTCTACAATATTAATTATAGTTTATTCGTATTACTTATTAAAAAACAATGAAATTAGTAATGCATTATTTATATCAATATGTATTACAGTAAGTGCATCCATGGTATACATATATCGTCTTGGAAAACAAATTACGGATTCAGTATATTATATAGGTATTGTTTTATCAAATAAAGATTTTTTAAATGAAATATTGAATCATCCACAAAAGAATATAAAAAATGTAAATTTAACACAAGGTAAGATACAATTTAAAAATGTATCTTTTAAATATAATGCTAAATCAAAATATATATTAAAAAATTTTAATTATACAATAGAACCTCATACAAAAATAGCACTTATAGGTCAATCAGGATCAGGAAAATCTACAATAATGAAATTATTAATTGATTTACATCCTCTTTCAAAAGGGGATATATATATAGATAATGAAAATATAAAAAACATAAATACAGAATATTTACGAAATAAAATTATTTATGTAAATCAAAAAACACTTATGTTTAATAAAAGTGTTATAGATAATATTAGATATGGTACAACATATACAAACGAAGGAATTATCCAATTAATGGAAAAATATGATTTATTAACAGTATTTAAGAAATTACCATTTGGATTAAAATCTAATTGTGGTGTAAATGGCAATCATTTATCTTTAGGTATGCAGAAAGTTATTATTATATTACGAGGAATACTAAAATGGTATTGTATATATATTTGATGAACCACTTACTTCTTTAGATATAAAAACAAAGAAGAAAATCATTAAATTATTAATGAATGAATTAAAGAATAAAACAATAATTGTTATTACACATGATAAAGAAATTTTACCTTATATGAATAAAACAATTAATATTAATCATCTTAGGTAATTAGTTTTTTAATTTGAGCACTAACATTTAAATTTGAATTGACTTTTTTAATTTTTATTTTTTGAATAAGTTCTTTAGATATATAACTATTTAAAGCAACACTAACTGTATTATGTAAATAATGGGCTACTTTTTCCGCACAAGTTTTTATAATTTTTTTTTGTTCTTTTTCATTAAGTTTTAAAAAATCAATATTTTTTGTATGAATATTAAAAAAATGCATAAATAAAAAATTAGCATTTGCCATACGTATATCTTTGTTAGTAATTTCAAAAGTTTCTAAATAATCATTTACATCATTATTTGTAATATGTTTAATATGATTATGTTCATCTTTATAAGAAAATAGATATTTTTTATTGTTATTTGAGAGTGATTTTAAAATAGACTGCATTTTTTTATTTTTAAAAGTACAATTATTAAGAACACCTTTTTTACCAGTAAATGAGATTAGTGTAAGGTCATTTTTAAATTTTATATGTTTTGATTTTAGAGTTGTTAACCCAATTGAACCATATTCTTTTTCATAATTATCATTACCAATTCGAAAATTACAAATTTTCATAAGTTTTAAAATAGAAACAATAAGTTTGTTTTTTATATTATTGGTTTGAATTAAATCACTATTGATTTTTCTTTCAAGACTGTTTTGTATATTTAAAAAATGTGTAGTTGTTTTAATTTTTTCTTTTCACGTTCTAATTTGAATTCTTGATTATAACTATACTGTGTTCTTCCTTTTGAATCAATTGATGAAGCATATATTTTTTCTTTTGTTTTAAAAAATTTAGTTTGTTTATAAATGGGTACAATATATAGTTTATTGAACTCATCAATTAATTTTTGTTTTTTCAACATGTTTCCATTATTATCTTTATATTTATAACCTTTTTTACAAACAATACGAATATAATATTTCATCCTAATATAAGGTAGTAAAAAAAAGTAAAAAATTGATTTTTTATTTAAAAAAAATAAAATTAATTATGAAACGCTATTACTTTGATGAAAATGAAAATTATACATTAATTTATTCAACATATTGGTATGGATTAATAAATATAGATAAAGAAATAAGTACTAATGATGATAATATGTTTTATATAAAAGATATATTCAAAACAAAATATAATATAGAATTACAATGGTTAGGTATTGATAAAAATCAAATAAGATTAACAATACACAGAAACATGAAATATTATTATTATCAATTTGAGAAAGACATATTAAATATTATTAAAGATATACAAAAAAAGTGTGAATTTAAAGTAGAAATTGCTATTTTTGAAGCATGGGAATCAAAACATGATTCAGATCATTACAAATACACAATAAAAAGGGTAAATCAAGTATTAAAGTTAAGTAAAAAAAAATTAAATATAGAAAAATGGAATTCAAAAATAGAATATGATAAAGTGTTAAAATTAGAACAAGGAATACAAAAAATAGAATTAGATAAACAGTGCACAACCATTGTTGGTAATATCTATTTAGAAGAGAATAATATAAATTCAAATCATATACAGGAATTAAATGAGTACATTAAAGAAAAACATAAATTAACACTACAAATAATAAAAGGAATAAATACAATACATTTATTTATTAATGAAGATTTTATGATGAATTGTGAGATTTTTGAAGAGTTTATATTTGATATATTTAAATATATAGAATCTCATTACTGTGTATTAAAATGTGGTTATTTTAAGTTTATTCATGATATAGGATATAAATATATAATAAATAAAAAAGACAATTGTTTTCATTTTAATAAGATGAGATGTAGTTGTATTGTGTGTCCTTATCCGACAATTTGGAAAGGATATTTAAAGATAAAAAAAAAAAAGAAAAATTGGATTTCAAATGAAAAAATAAAAAAAATAGATGAAATATTAAGAGAAAAACATGATATCATGTTTTATCTTTATTATGATGAAAATAACATATATTTTAGTATATGTACAGATAGTTATTATTATCATAACCAATTTGAACATGATATATTAAAAATAATACATACCATTGAAGATACATTAAAGGTTCAATTTAATAGTGGTCATTTTGAGGCATGGGAATGTAGATTTAATGCTAATTTTTACAATTATGATTTTTCACTTGAAAATGAAAAACTTAAATTTGAAAAGACATGTATTAATATGAATCAATTTGATACACATAAGAAACAAAGAATAAAATAAATTATTTTATTTTAATTTTAAATATTATAAATGTTAAAAAAATCGAAATTTTTTATTTAAAGGTGTCACTATAATAACAAGTAAAGAAATAATGTCGGAGTTTGAAAATAAACAATCATGTGTAGAAAAATCATCAGAAGATTCTTGTAAAAAACTATATTTTAGAACTCAAGATGATGGTAAGTTTGAAATTTCTTATGAGGCTGCTAAGTTAAGTGGTTTATTTAGTACATTTATTGACATGCATGAAATGGATGATGAAGAAAATGAAGAAAAAGAAGAAGATGATAAATATATATTATTACCAAATATTGAAAGTAAAGAACTATTGGCACACGTCATTAAGTTTTTGGAACAATATGTAAAGGAACCAATGAATCAAATACCAAAACCAGTTAATTCAG
>JGI10211J14876_10000597_pt1 | contig 15649 bp, 19 predicted proteins | sample Etolagsediment_FD_14876 | JGI IMG/M metagenome (IMG submission 14876)
GCCTTGAAAAAAGCAGAAGAGGCAGGGCCTGCCATAAAATACAAAGGAACCGGTACGTACAGCATCTGGGTCAAAGCAGAGGATTACAAGAGCGCAGAAAAAACATTGAAAAAAGCGCTTGATGCAATTGAGAAATTTTCAAAAAAGAACAAGATACAGCAGGAGTTCAAGAGAATTGAGAAAGATTAAATGAAACATATACTTCAGTGCAATAAGTGCGGGGCATACACCCTGAAAGAATCCTGCAAGTGTGGCGGCAAGGCAGTAACAATAGTTCCTGCAAAATACAGCCCGCAAGACAAGTATGCGGAATACCGCCGCAAGGCAAAAGGTCTGATATAATGGCTATATGGGATATTGAATTCAAAGGAAAAAAACCAAAGCTTAGCAATCCTGTATTTCTTGAAGGCCTGCCAGGCATAGGCAATGTCGGCAAGCTCGCTGTTGATTTCATAATAGAGGAAATAAAAGCAAAGAAGATTGCAGAATTCACTTCACACAGTTTTCCGCATTCTGTCTTCATCAATGAAGAGAACCTTGTTGAGCTTCCGACTATTGAAGTTTATTACAAGAAGTTCAAGAATAAAAAGAAAGACTTGCTGTTATTGGCGGGAGATGTCCAACCGATTGATGAGCAGTCTTGCTATGAGTTTTCCAGCAAAGTCCTGGACATTGCAAAAGATTTCAGCTGCAAGGAAATAGTCACTCTTGGCGGCATTGCCATGAAAACAGAGCCGAAAAAACCAGTAGTCTTCTGCACAGGAAATAGCAAGGAACTGATTAATTCTTACAAGAAAAATATGAAGAATATCAATAACAATCTGTATGGCACAATCGGCCCGATTATCGGAGTTTCAGGAGTATTGCTTGGCCTTGCAGGCAGAAGAAACATGAAAGCAGTCTCCTTGCTTGCAGAGACATACGGTCACCCCATGTATCTTGGAATAAAGGGAACAAAAGAAATCCTGAAAATCCTTAACAAAAGATTAAGCTTAAAGCTTAATTTGAAGACAATTGATAAGGAGATTGAAGGCATGGACAGCGAGCTCGGCAAGAAAGCATTGACTGCAGCAGAAATACAAAGAACAAAAGCTATTTCTAAACTAAAGAGCAAGCTGGGCAAGGATTGCAGATATATTGGTTAGTTATCCACCACAACATTTAAAAACAACAATATCAACTTAATTCTAAAAAGGTGATATGTTGAAAATACTCAAGATTAAGTCCCGCGAAATACTTGATTCTAGGGGAAATCCTACTGTTGAGACAGATATATACACAAAAAAAGGCATATCAAGAGCAAGTGTTCCTTCTGGCGCCTCAACAGGTGTTCATGAAGCAGTGGAACTGAGGGACGGCGGCAAGAGATATCTTGGAATGGGTGTCTCAAAAGCAGTCAAGAATGTCAATACAACTATCGCAAAAAAACTGGTGGGAAAAAGTTTTACTCAAGAGACTGCTGACAAGCTGATGATAAAGCTTGACGGCACAGCAAATAAAACAAAGCTTGGTGCAAACGCAATCTTGTCAGCGAGCATGGCTTTGTGCAAAGCATCTGCTCTGGAAAAAGGCATTCCCTTGTACAAGCACATTTCAGAACTTTTCAACAACAAGAAATTGATTCTTCCAATACCTGCTTTTAACATAATAAATGGGGGGCAGCATGCGGGAAACCAGCTGGAAATCCAGGAATACATGCTGCTGCCAGCCAAGGCAAAGAGCTTCAAGGAAGCCCTGCAGATCGGCTCTGAAGTCTATCATGAATTAAAGAAGCTGCTTGCAAAAGAATACGGCAGGATTGCAACAAATGTTGGTGATGAGGGCGGCTTTGCGCCTCCAATGACTTGTTATGAAGAGCCTCTGGATTTCATAATGGATGCCGTGGATAAATTAGGATATTTCAAGAAAATAAAGCTCGGCATTGATGCAGCGGCAACATCTTTCTACAGGAACGGCAAGTATTATCTGGAAGGAAGCGAACTGTCCTCAAATGAATTGATAGATGTTTACATCGAGATGGCAAATGCGTATCCAATAGTCTCAATAGAAGACCCTTTTGTTGAAGATGATTTTGAATATTTTGCAAAGCTGAACAAGAAAATAAAAGGCGTGCAGGTTGTCGGGGATGATTTATTGTGCACGAACCCGCAGAGGATACAGAAAGCGATAATAATGGACAGCTGCAACGCGCTATTATTGAAAATCAACCAGATCGGAACAATAACAGAAGCGCTTGATGCAGCAGACATAGTGATGAAGCAGAAATGGAATGTAATGGTCTCTCACAGGAGCGGGGAGACTGATGACAGCTTTATTGCAGACCTGGCAGTCGGCCTGGGAAACGGCCAGATTAAGTCAGGGGCTCCCTGCAGGGGAGAGAGGCTTGCAAAATACAACCAATTATTGCGGATTGAGGAAGAGCTTGGAAAAAAAGCAAAATACGGAGGCAGGATCACATGGCAAAGAAAATAGTTTTTGGGGGCACTAATTCAAAAGAATTGGCTAAAAAAATTGCAAAAAAACTGAAAGTGCCTTATGCAGCATTGATAGTGGATCATTTTCCAGATGGAGAGACATACCTTAGGCTTCCGATGGATGTAAAAGGCAAGGAAGTTGTCTTGGTTGAATCAATGCATCCGAATCCAGACGTAATCATGGTTGAAACAATATTTGCAGCAAGGACTGCAAAAGAGCTTGGCGCAAAAAAAGTTATAATAGTTGCTCCATATCTGGCATACTTGCGGCAGGATAAAAGATTCCATCCAAGGGAATGCAAGTCAAATACAATAATGTCTGCATTGATGACCTGCGGAGATGAGATAATTGCAGTTGACCCGCATATCCAAAGGATTAAGAAGCTGCAGGATATTTTCAAGATTAAGGCAAAGCAGTTGACTTCTAACAGGGAAATCGCAAAATACATAAAGAAAAACATCAAGAATCCCGTAATTCTCGGGCCTGACTGGGAAAGCTTCCAGTGGGCTGAAAAGATTGCAAAGATGATCAAGGTTGAAGTGACTGTTTTGAGGAAAAAGAGATACACTGCAAGGCATGTGAAGATTAAATTAAAGATAAAAAATGGCTTAAAAGGCAGGAATGTAGTAATCATAGATGACATAATCAGTTCAGGGCACACAATGATAGAAGTGATAAAGCAGGCAAAGAAGATGAAATCAAAATCAATCACCTGCATAGGGGTGCATGGAGTTTTTGCTGAAAATGCCTACAAAAAACTGAAAAAAGCAGGAGCAACAAGGATAATAACAACAAATACCATCCAGAGACCTACAAGCAAGATAGACATTTCTGGAATTATTGCAGATGCCTTGAAGTAAGAGGCTTCTTTTTCTTATATACTGGATAATAGTTAAATATATAAACAATCAACCCAATTTCATGCAATATGTTAAAACAGACACGCAATATGCTGAAATCAACACCCACACCTAATGATTTGGATATAGTGCTTCGGGTGGGGAAAAAATATGGTGTAGATGAGGCTGTATCAATATATACTTCAAAGATTTATGTCAATCACTGGGTTGGCTTGAAATATCAGTATGCTAACAAGGATTCTTGCAAGCATATTCTTGGACCTGACCAGACATACAAGCTTCTGAAAGAGTATCGCAGGGCTGTCTTGATAATCGGCAGCAAGAAAGAGGATTTCAATAAGGCAATCCTTGAGATGGAAACGCAGTTAATCAAAGAAGGACTCTACAAGGCACTGGCGCTTATCAATAGTCCTTGTGCATTATGCAGCAAGGAAAAGATTGCAAGGCCTTCACTGGAATCATTGGGTATTGATATTCTTGCAACTGTGCGCAAGTTCAAGAAAAACGTAAAGCAGCCTGCAATTGGCGAATATCCTCCTTATGCAATAATTCTTACAAGTTAATATGCATCTGAAGGGCAGCAGATCCAGTCAGGATATCTTTCAGGATAATTTGTTGGAATGCATTTCTCTTGCCTTCTTATTTTCTTTGTTTGTATTCTATACCCTGTGGAACAAGGCTCTTTTCCTGCCCAGTCCCTGTATCCTTTTCTTTCAAATGTTCCTACAATGACGCCTTCAGGATTTCCGCCGACAAAAGGCCTTTTCTCGCTCACCATCTTTATTGCTCTTCCTGGCTTAATACCAAGGGTTCCAAGGCCTGTTGTGGTGGTGTTAAACATAAGAATAAGACTTACTATTGAAATTACAGAAACAATACCTAATACAACTAATGAAAAAGATTTCATTCACTTCACCGGGTTAATAAAAAAGTTAAAAAAAATTAATATTCGCCTTGTGCGCCAATTAATTGGCAGGCAGTGTCTCCAACCCAGTAGTCTATCTGTTCAGGTCTTGATGCTTCCCTGTTCGGATAGCAAGGTGAAGTGAACGGACTTGTTGATCTTGTTACTGTTGGTTTTACTTGCATTATAGCAGAACCAGTGTCCCAGTAGCCTGCATAGTAAACCGGCTGTTCATATACTTCTGGAACGCCTGTTACCCATCCACCGTAAAGTTCCTGGAATCTATCTGTCTTTCCGCCCTGGTATAGCTTTGACTGGCCATACATTGTGGAAGAGACAGAATACGCTCCGCTCATTGCTCCTTTGAACAGCATCACTAAAGCCACTACTGCAATAACTGCAACAATACCCAGTATAACCAATGAAAGGTTTCTCTTTCCATCCATTTTTTGTTTCACCTCAAATTTTTCTCAAATTTTCTAATTTGATTTTCTTTTTAAATTATATTTAGTATTTAAATCTTTCTTAATAAGTTGATGTTAGCCTGTCAAAGCAGCACATGCCGCCTTCCCAGTTTGGAGTGCCTTCTGGAAGCAGGTCTAATGGTATGTATATTGTTGACCTTCCTGCTGCGTTTCGGTAGTTTCCAAAACAGTCTTTTATTGTTCCTTTTAATCTGTCTGCTTCAATCTTAGGGTATTCCAAACCCATGTCGCCTCTTCCTGAAACAAGGCATGACAAATGAGTTACATACTGGCTTTCTCTTCCTTTCTTGTTATCCCATACTTTTGTGCCTGTTTGTCCGAGATTTCCTGGCACTTTGCCGTCTATCATGTATTCGCCGCCTTCTGGTTTAAGCACTCCTAATGCTTCACCATATGGTTTTTGCGCGCCCCACAAGGCCCGTCCTGCATTTGCAACTCTCCATGTTTCCATTTCATCTGGAGTATTTTCTATATATACCATTCCTGTGTTTACATTTGAAAGCATCAAGACAAAGCTCACAAGTGCTACTGCCAACACCACGCTTAAAATGATTGTTTTTTCTTCCATGATTTCACCTCAGCTTAAACAACACAGCACACCTGATCTGTGTTTGTTGCATATATGTCAAAATAAGGATAGCATTTCCTAAGGTCATTGAATTCTTCTGCACTCAGGTATGCAGGAACATCTTTTGCTGAATATTGCTCTCCTGTTACTGTTAAGATATGGCATGGCTTGCTTGGCCTGACTGCCTTGATTGCATGTCCCCATGCAGGTATCTGATATGGTTTTTCCTGCCCTGGTTCAATAATGGTCCTGGTGTATGCGTGTATCATAGATGGCTTGACTGCAAGTCCTGTTGTTCCAGAATTATACATCATCACTAATCCAACAACAGCTAAGACAGCAACAACTGCCAGAATTGTTAAAGGCAATCCTTTTTGTAAGTCCATAAATTTCACCTCAGTTTTTTATCTATATGAGAGGATAATAACAGTTTCTGTATATAAATCTTTTGTTATTTTATACTAGAAACATGATTGTTGCTACTGCAAGGAAAACAAGCAGGTTTGCTGCAACATCTTTCTTGTTTTTTATTAAAGAGCCTGCTGGAAAGTTATATAAGAAAGTCATTGCGCTGATTATCAGGAAATAATCTGTTTTTGAGGCAAGGAAGAAAGCAACTGCAAGTATTGTAGACATCAGCAGATGATTTATTTTCTTGAAAAAACGAAGGTATGCAAATATTATTACTGCTCCTGCCCAGATGTAATGGACATTTGTTCTGTTAATATACATCAGTAACAATATAACCGCGCAGAACAATGCCTTTTGCATAATTAAAAGATATTTCTTTCCTGGCTTTATTTCTTCTTTTGCAATCTTTGCCAATACTTTTCCTAATATTAATCCAGCTGCTGTTATAACTGCTATTATTATATAGTTCAGGATTTCCATTCAGAATGACCCCATTGAATCAATAAATCAACTTTCAAGTCTTCCACTTGTTTTGGAATGTCGCAAGCACCAAAGCAGGAGCCAAGCCATATAAGTATTTCTGCATCGGTTTTTTCCTTTAGTGCATCTGCTATTTCTTTTGCTTTTGGCTTCAGGCCGTCTGGCAGCTGGATGCACACTCTCTTTGCCTTTTGCTTCTTTATTTCTTCTGCTGCCTTGTCAAGCTCTAGTTCATATTCCATAATAAAAGCAATATTAAAGACTTTTAAAAAACTATTGATTACTATAGTAGAAAACTATTTAAAGCCACTAAAATCCCTACCTCTCAAGCCCCTGTAGCTTAGTCTGGTAGAGCGCGTGGCTGTTATAGTCTTACTATAGAGACCACGAAGTCGCAGGTTCAAATCCTGCCGGGGGCGTTTATTCTAATATTGCAAAGTTAAAGAATAAAGAATTTTTGCTCGTGCTAATTTAGTAGCACTTGTTTTTATCAAATTTTTCTTAAAAATTTGGTCGGGAGCGTTATTCTTATTACACGAATTCGAGTTCAAAAGAAACAGATTATTCTTCCAGAAGTTTGCCAATTTCTTTAGAAGCTCCTGCTGTCAATAACTTATATACATTCAATGCTCCATTAGTATATTTTAATACACTGGAGTCTCCATGGCCTTTGCCGATCACGTGCTTGAATCCGCCAAAGAATGCAACTCCCTGCTCGTCTGGAGCATACCACTTTTTAAGTTGTTTCAATGACACCATAAACTTTGCTTTTTCTTCATCACTGCATTTTGGAATGTGTATTGCGCAAAGGTCTGTTAAAGCAGAATTGCAGGTCTCTTCTGCAACTTTTAATATGATATTTCCCATCACTCCGGAAACAGCTGCCCCGCTAATTTCGCCAGCGTAAAGGTGCTTTGGTTCGACAAATTCTACGTCTAATGCTTCTTGTGCAACCTGCATAACAGCATCACCTTTTGTTTCCTCAATACCGTTGGATAATATTCCTATTCTTGGATGATCTTCATTGAACAATAATTTTGCATAAACTTTTGTAATGCTTACTATTTGCTTGTATGTTCTTAAATCGTGAGTTCGAGTGGCGCCAACATCGCAAAGCAGATATTTTTTTCCTGTAACCATTTTGGCAGGCATTTGCGCAATCAAATATGGTTTTTTTATGCTGGGAAATTTTTCAACCTTGTTCCTTACAAGTGTTGGAAGGACGTATTGTGTGTTGCCGCAAGTATAGAAACCTTCTGCAATCCCGTCTTTTAAGTGCCCGCACGCACTTGCCACGATTGCTTCTGTTAATCTCTTGGAATGACTTTCTGCAGGCTCTGGATCAACTGTAACATTGACCAGCTTTAGTCTGTGTAGGTCAAAATCCTCTGTTACTTTTTCTTCAAGAATTCTTCGCGCTTTTTTTTCGTTTCCAATGCCTATGAAGATCCCGTCTGTGCTTTGAACTGCCTTGATAGCGCCAAGTACCGCTCTCTCAAGCATTGGCACTCCATCGACGTCATCTCCACCTTCCAAATCAAGCAATAATTTATGCATATTACATCTCCAAGGTTTTTCTTGGTTTTTAAAGCTTATGACTAAAATGATGGGCCTGCCGTGATTTGAACACGGGACCGCTCGATCTATGAACTCTCGTTCAGTCACTGGAGACAGAGTCTTCAATGATGAATCTCCCGAAGAAGATTCGCGAACTCGAATTTATCAGTCGAGTGCTCCACCAGGCTAAGCTACAGGCCCAGGACTATGCTCTGAAAACCACGCGTATTTTATAAAACTTACGGCTCTCTCTCTTCACTGGCCATATTGCCATAACCTATTTAAAGGCTTTAGAGCTTATTCTCGCTTGATGAACTTAAAAGTAGAGGAAAAATCAGGGGCTCCTGTAATAGACCTGGCTCTAGATACTATACATAAGAAAAAGCAGGCCCTGGTCTTTGTCAATACAAAGCGTTCTGCAGAGAAGTGTGCAGAAGAAATCAGCAAAAAGATAAAAAATGTTGACTTTGCAGATATTTCTGAAAAAGTGCGCAAGGCATTAAGCAGGCCGACAAAGCAGTGCGAACGCCTTGCAAGATGTATCAAGGCAGGAATTGCTTTTCATCACGCAGGCCTGCATTCAAAACAAAGGGAATTGATTGAGAATAATTTCAGGGAAGGAAATATAAAAATTATCTGCTGCACTCCTACATTGGCTGCTGGTGTTGACCTTCCGGCATTTCGCTCGATTATAAGGGATGTTATGAGATTTACAAGCAGGGGCATGCAGCACATTCCTGTATTAGAATATTTGCAGATGGCTGGCAGGGCAGGAAGGCCTTCTTTTGATGCCCATGGAGAGGCGATTGTCACCTGCAGCACAGATTCTGAAAAAAATTTAGTCTATGAGAAATTTGTCCTTGGAGATCCAGAGGATATCTTCTCTAAGCTTGCTGTTGAACCTGTGCTAAGGACTTATCTGCTGTCCTTGATTTCCACAAAAGTCATCCAGTCAAAAGAAGAGATCTATGATTTTTTTGGCAAGACTTTCTGGGCTTTTCAGTTCAAGGACATGCCTAAGCTAAAAAAGAATATTGACAAGATGCTGGAGCTTTTAGAGGAATGGAAGTTCATACAATTGCTTGACAAGAAATACCGCGCAACAATATTAGGAAGAAGGATTGCAGAGCTCTACATTGATCCCTTGACAGCGCATCATTTTATGCACTGCCTGCAGAGAGCAAAAGATATCACGCTGAAACCAATCTCCTTGCTTGTTCTTGTATGCAACACTTTAGAGATGCTTCCTTTATTGCGGGTTAAGACAAAAGAGTATGACTTGATTCAGGAAGAGCTTGCAAAGCATGACGCATACATGCTTGATAAAGAGCCGAGCATGTTTGAGCCAGAATATGACATGTATATCAATGCTTTCAAGACTGCATTGATGTTTTCTGACTGGATTGAGGAAAAAGATGATGTTCATCTTCTTGAGCAGTATGATATCAGGCCAGGAGAGACCAGGGCAAAATTAGATAGAGCGAATTGGCTGTTGTATGCTTTGTCAGAGATTGCGCGCATTGACCAGCGCCAGTTTTTATTGAAAGACATATCCAGATTGAGATTCAGGTTAAAGCACGGCGCTAAAGAAGAGCTGCTTGCTTTATTGAGGCTGAAGAATGTTGGAAGAGTCAGAGCAAGAAAATTGTTCAGAAATGGAATCAAGGATTTAGGTGCAGTCAGAAAATCAAAGCCTGAATTATTAGAGAGTCTGCTTGGCAAAAAGATAGCACACGATATCAAGGAGCAGGTTGGTGAGAAAATTGAAGCAAAGAGTGACAAAAGACAGCTCAATAACTTTGTTTAATGAGAAGTATCAGGAATATTATCACTCGACAAAGGGCGCTGTTGAAGAAAGTTTTGAGAAGTTTGTCAAGCCCTGCAGGATCGCAGAACTGGCAAAGAAAGGAAAGATAAGGATTCTTGATGTCTGTTTTGGTGTCGGCTATAATTCTGCAGCAGCTATTGAAGTTGCCCTTGAAGCAAATCCCGACTGTGTTATTGAAATCGTTGGTCTGGAGAACGACCAAAAGATATTAGACGAAATTAAAAATCTCAATCCGGCGTTCAAATATTATGATATAATAAAGGGGGACAAAAGTGACAAAAGAATAAACATTAAGATTCTATTAGGCGATGCAAGAGAAACAATAAAACAAGTAACTGAAAAAGTCGATGCAGTATTCTTTGATCCTTTCTCTCCAAAAGTCTGTCCTGAATTGTGGACCAAAGAATTCTTCGCAGACATAAAGAAAGTGATGAAAGATTCTGCAATCTTAACAACATATTCCTGCGCAAGGATCGTCAGAGACAACATGAAAGCAGTCGGTCTTAAAGTTGAAGATGGTCCTATACTTGGCAGGAGAGGGCCTGCTACGATAGCAAGACTTAAATAAGTACATCTTTTTAAGAATACCATGAACAAATACGACCTGCACATCCACACTCATCATTCTGCTTGCTCTAGAATCCGGCCTAAGAAACTATTGCAAATCGCAAAGAAAAGAAAGCTTAATGGAATAGCTATAACCAATCATAACACAATCAAGGGCGGAGCAGAAGTCAAGAAACTAAACAAAGACAAGAATTTTGAAGTTATCATCGGTGCTGAAATCAAGACAGACAAAGGAGAGATTTTAGGGCTTTACCTGAAAAAAGAAATAAAGTCAAGAAAAGCAGAAGAAGTAATTGATGAGATTCACAAGCAAGGCGGTATTGCTATTGCAGCACACCCGTTTACCTGGGGCTTGTTGAGGACTGCTGCAAAATTTGACAAAAAAGAGCTAAAGAAACTGGATGGTTTTGAGACATTCAATGCGAGGAATACTTTCAGGTGGGAAAATGAATTAGCTGTCCAGTTTGCTCAAAAGCACAAACTGGCACAGACAGCTGGTTCTGATGCGCATTTCTATTATGAGATTGGAAGAGCGTTTACATTATTCAAGGGAAGCCTGAGAAATGCTATAAAGAAAAGGAAAACAGTGATTATGGGCAGGATTGCACCTCTGCCTTTTGGAAGAGCATTCAGTATGTTCCGAAGATTTGCAGTAAAATTTATAAAGAAGTAATTCTTTTGATACAATATCAAATGAGGTGATATGATGGAAAAGCTTGAAGCTTTCATACTTATTGTTGTACTTCTCGTAGCAGCTGGTGGAGTATATTATTTCTTTACAGCAGGAGCTGGAGAAGCTACCCGGATGCTGGTCGGCTGTACAGGAGATTTCACTCTTCAATTAAGGCTTGGCGGTGCAAGGGAATCTGCAGATTACCGCTTCAAAGGCATACATGGAACTGTCAGGATACTGGATATAGAAGAAGACAAGGCAAAATTCATGCTTGACGGACAGGAAACACCATACCTCGGCTTTGGAGATGTCTTCCTTGGAACGCAGGCAGGCATCAAGATGAGTAAGGTTGGAAGGACTACTGTTTCTTTCTGCATGGCATCAACTGTGCCTGAATGCGTCGCATATACTTGGGACGAAGAAGCAGGAACAAGGATATGCCGCGAAATAAGAAGTTCAGCTGATGAAAAATTCCAGAGAGGCGGAAGATCCAGTCTTTTTGAATAATTTTTTTCTTTTTTAAGATAGTTTTAAGAAGTATTTTGAACCACTGGACATCTGCGGATAAAGTTTATATAGCCTTCTGATATAAACAAATTATGCGAAATAAAATCAACAAAAAAGAAGATATGTTAAAGCTTATTAAACAAGGATTCTCTTTAAATCAAATTAGTAAAAAACTAGCTTTGCCAAAAACCACAGTATATTATCATTTTAGAAAAATAAAAGGAAAAACTATAAAAAAAGCAAAGATAACAAATAATCAAGAACAGATTGGTGAATTAATAGGGGCATTTGCTGGTGATGGAACGTTTCATAAAGATAAAGGGGGAACGTACAGAATAACTTTTTCTACATATTATAAAGAAGAAAAATATGCTGCCAGACTAAAGAAAATACTGAAAGACGCTTATAATTGCAGCGTATTTGAATACAAATATAAGCCAGTAATAATGACCAGAATTCAACAAAAACTAGTAATTGAACATTTTCTTCAATTTTTAAAATGGACTTCGCATAAAAAAAGTAAGACTGTTTCTTTAAAGCTGTCAATACCCCAATATTCAAAAGCATTTTTAAAAGGATTCATTAGAGGTCTTATAGATACAGATGGAACTGTAGATACTTATGGAAGAATCTGTTGTACGACCATATCTAAGGAATTAATGAGAAACTTATTTAAAGCATATTGCCAATTTGGCTTTAATCCAAAACGATGGATAAGAACAAAAAATGTTAAAAACTTTAAATACTCTGTAGTAATCTCTAGAAGAGAAGCAAATAAATACTTAAAAATCATACAATTTGGAAACAAATACAAGGAGGAAAAATTAAAACAATTAATGCCCCTGTAGTATAGTGGATAGTACGTGCGGTTGCGGTTAATTCTATAAAAGCAAAATCCGTAAAACCGGAGTTCGATTCTCCGCAGGGGCATTTTATTTTTTCTTAAAATCAAACTTCTTCCGTATCGTTAATATGACCAATCCGTGTTTTTCTATGTCTTCTTTGCTGTAGAATTTCTCAACATCTTTAGTGTTGAATTTATACAATACTTCACACTCTATCTCTCTGTCAGTAAGCTCGTTATTTCCTTGCTTTTGCTCCTTTAAAACCAAAACATCTCCGTGTTCGCAGTCAAAATCAGCTAACCTGACCTCAAATCTCTTTCTGCCTTCTACTATTGCATCAAAATACTCTTTTTGTACTTTTTTCTCAACTCGTTTCATCCTCTCCCTCTTTGCATATCATAAAGCATCTCAACTTCTTCTAATGTATTAATATCACCAACCCCGCGATCCTCACGAAGTTTAACAAACCTTGGAAACCGCAATGCAAATCCAGATTTGTAAGTTGGGCTTGCCTGTATCTCTTCATAATCAACTTCAATTACTATCTCTGGTTTTACCCAAACTATCTTTCCTTCTTCTTTTATGATTAGCGGTTTAAGCATCTCTGTTAATTGTCCAAAGCTCACTCCTTCTTCTGCTTTTTCTTTTATTCCCGTACCCACTCTTCCAATCTCCAGCACTTCATCTGTGTCAGGGTCACGTATAGCGACAATAAAACTGGCAAGCCATTCTGACCTCTTGCCCTCTCCATACTCTGCTCCAACTATGACTACTTCCAAAGTATCCATTGTCGGCTTTAACTTAACGCCATAACCCACGCGAGAACCTGGCTTGTAAATTCCAGAAAGATTCTTTATCATGACTCCCTCATTTCCTGCATCAAGTGATTTTTGATAGAATTCTTCTGCTTCTTTTTCATCTGAAGTAATCAATTGCACAGCTGGTTTTATGTTCATTTCAACAGGCGTTACAATCTCTTCAACAATCTTGCGTCTTTCAGAAAAAGGCGCTTTGATCATATTTTCTCCATTAAAGTAAATCACGTCAAAGACATCAAGCTCAACTGGAAATTTTTCTGCCATGGATGCAATGTCATATTTTCTTTTGATTCTCTGCGAAATGTTCTGGAAAGCCGTGTATTTCTTTGATTTAACGTCATATCCTACTGCTTCTGAATCAATGATAAAAGAATCTCCAGAAACATTCGCCTGAACAAATTTAACTACATCAGGAAACTGTTTTGTCACTTCATCCAGTCTGCGTGTAAATAACCAAATCTTCTCTTTGTGTTTATGTATCTGTAATCTAAATCCATCATACTTGTATTCAAATGCAGCAGGCTTTCCGACTGTCTCAAATGCTTCTGGCAAATTTTTGACTTTTTGATAAAGCATCACTTTCACCGGCTTTCCTGGCTCCAGGTTTATCTCTTTCAGGCCAGAGAGGCCTTTTTTTGCTTTCTTGACAACAAGTGCAAAATCATTTGCAATATCGCAGGCCTCTTGCACTACATTAGCATAAGAGTTATACCTCTCTCTGTCTTCCAGGACTAGTTTATTATTCTCCGGGTCATAAGTAAATTCAATCTCTTTGCCAAAAAAAGACCACACAATTGCATCCCGTATAGTTCCTGCGCCAAGGCCCACTCTTAAATCTTCCAGAACAGTCCTGATGATATACTTGGCTTCTTTTGATTTTGCGCTTGTCAATAATTCAGCAATCAGTTTTACTTTCTTGTCAACTGTTCCTGCACCTTCTATTGTTGCCTGCTTCTGCAGGTTTTCAAATACCTTGTCAGTTGTCAGCTCTTTAACAAACAGTGTTGCTTGTTTTTTCCTTGAAATCATGTTTTCTGCTGTCTGCCCTAAATCGCCGGTTTTCTTCCAGTCTTTCTCTATCTCTGCAATATTAATCCCTGCTGCAATGTTTATTGCCTTCAATAAAAGCCGTGCAGCCATGCCTATCTTTCTTTCATCCCACGCAGGAAACACTTTTCCCTGAACCAGCAGCATAACTGTATCAATATCTTTATCTGAGACTTTTTTAAGGAACTCTGACAGATAGAATGTCTTTTCCAGCCTTTTGGATGTTTGCTCTAGCTGCTCATACACCCCCACTAAATCCCAGTATTTCATCGAAAAGAATATATATCAGGTCTGTTTAAAAAAGTTTCGAGGATGGAAACATTAGATTGCATCACTTTAAGAAGGAGCGTCAGGAAGTACAAGGATGTTCCTGTTGAGTTTGAGAAGATAGGCAATATTCTGAATGCTGCAAGATTGGCGCCAAGTGCAGGCAATGTGCAGGACTGGAGATTCATTCTTGTCACAAAAGAGGATGCAAGAAAAAAGATTGCAGAAGCCTGCCTGCACCAGCTCTGGATGCAGGACGCTCCTGTGCATATTGTCGCTGTTGGACATCCAAAAAAAGTAGGAACCTTCTACGGTGAAAGAGGAGAGAAAGTTTACTGCAAGCATAATTGCGGCGCGGCAATAGAGAACATTCTTTTGGCAGCAACTGCACAAGGTCTTGGCTCTTGCTGGGTTGGTGCTTTTGAGGAAGACATGCTCAGGAAAGCGCTGAATATTCCTGCAGATGCTGCTCCGCAGGCAGTCATCACAATCGGTTATGCTAAAGAAAAGCCAAAGATGCCGAGGAAGTTCAAGCTTGAGAACATCACTTTTATCGAGCAGTATGGCAACAGGATCAAGGATATCTCAGCTTATTTTGGTTATTATTCAGAGCATGTTCAGAGGGCAATAAAGAAAGGCAAAGAGATGTTCAAGAAAGTCTTAGAGAAGAAAAAATAGCAGTATAGTTTTTAAAATATATATTGGACTACAAAAATATTTATATACTTCATTAATAAACAAAAGAAATATTAATTTTAAACATGAGTTTTGGCGAACTCAGTTTAAATTTAGCGTGAATATTTTGGCGAAATACTAATTTGGCGTTTAGTATTAGTTGAACGAATCTGATTTCTCACAGATAAATTTGTTGGCGCAAACTTATCATAAACCCCTCGTTCTGGAGATAATTAAACTCGACCCACATATAAACATTTCGCAAGTCGAATAGATATGTGGCAAAATATAGATTAAAAAACACAAAACCAAAAGGGGGGATGTAAATGGACGTAATATTAGAAAAAGCAAAACAAGCAGATATGAATCTAGACGGCCTGAAAGTGGGTCAGGCAAATATAAAAGTGATTGGTGCCGGGGGCGGCGGTAATAATATGGTTACCTGGCTCTATAAGAGAGGCATCAAGGGCGCAGAAATTCTTGCTTGCAACACAGACAAGCAGCATTTGAATGTTTCTGAAGCAGATAAAAAATTCATAATCGGTAAAGAATGCACTCGCGGACTGGGTTGCGGAGGCTTTCCTCAAAAAGGAGCAGAAGCTGCCCAAGAGAGCATTGCTGAGCTAAAGACAGCTCTTAAAGGAGCTGATATGACTTTTGTTTGCGCGGGATTAGGAGGTGG
>JGI10211J14876_10000598_pt1 | contig 15641 bp, 10 predicted proteins | sample Etolagsediment_FD_14876 | JGI IMG/M metagenome (IMG submission 14876)
CATAACAGCCTCCATGTCGTTGTATGTTGGATATTTTCAGCTACTATTAACTATATCGGTTTTTAGAGGCTCGGCGCATCAATTAAATCAAATTGGTATTAGTTCATGTTAATCTGTGGCTAAAAAAATTTAATAATGCACGAGCATTTGTCCGCCGATGCGGCAGCGGATGAATTTGTTTTTCGCAAGGCGAAGGCGGGTGAGGATTTGTCGAGAATAAGATACAGCACCTTTTAATTGGTTAAGGATTATTGCGCCAGAGCCATCCCCAAGCACCATAGGGCGTCCCCGAGGGACTGCTGCTTGAGGCTGCCACCCGCCGTTTCGTGTCCGCCTTCAGCGGACTTCTCTGAATCAATCTATCTTTGTGACTAGTTTGGTCCCCGGCTGCAAGACCAAAGAGGCGACTTCTCGTGGATCTTCGCTGCGTTACGAGAATCGTTAGTAATCGCGTATGAGCAGGTAGCGGGGGGAACATAAGGGCATCAGGAGATCAGAGTATCAGGTAGCAGGGCATCAGGGCAACCGTACCCTGACCGCTTCGAGGCAGATTTCCTCGCTATTGTAACTGATCCGTGCCTGAGTGCAAGCTCTAACGCACAGCCGAACAATAGCATTTTGCCTACACGCCGTGACAATTCGTTTACCATTTTACTTATCTGCCATTTGTTGTTCCCGTAGGGTGCCAAAATTCATCTCAACAGGAGGTCGCGCTAAATTTTGAATTCGAAGGCATAAAGTTTGGCGTTTTGCATCTGTAATTTGAGGCGTACGACTGTCCCTTCCACGTAACCACGTGGCGGATGGCGTCGGTTTTAATCGGGTCGCAGTCGGCCTGAGTAAAACCAGGAATCGGATTTACTTTTTCATACAGGATTAGTTGAGTGCTTCCTCGATAGAAGATGCTACCTGTCTGGCCAGAACTTCGTAACCCTCCGGTTCTTTGAAGTGAACATTCCTTGGCCGTTGTATTTCCTCTTGTCTTGCAATTGCAAGTGCGTAGAGATCGTTTACCGGTATCCCGTGTTTCTCCATTACTCTCACTGCCGAGGCATTATACTTCGCGGCATCACCGTTGACACGCCCTCTTGCACCTTCAGGGACTGGTGTTGTCGTCGCGAAAATAAGTTTTGCTCCGGTCTTTTTCAACCGGAGAACCCATTCTTCAAGGTTCTTTTCATATTGATCTACAGGAATATTCTGTCTGCCTTTGGTGACCGAGGTTTTATGGCCCTCTTTATCAACGTATTTGAGGTCATGGAGCCCGGAGTTGAAGTGGATCACACCCCAGGGTTTCTTGCCGAGCCAATTTTCCATTTGTTGCGCTCCCCGATCGCTCGACTCGCTGTCGATAATGATTGGGTGACTGTAATCCACCATCCGAATTTGTGCTTCTTCCTTCAGTATCCGCCTGACAGCGGAAATGTAGCCTTGAGCGATGGAATCTCCAACCAGCAGAACCGGCGTTGTGAATTCGAAAGCATAGAGTTTTGTATTCTGCATCTGGAATTTAAGGCGCACGGTTTTTCCTGCCAGTGCCTTTACGTTACCGTTGCCTTTCCATGTAATGGTTTTTTCGACGAAGTCGCCCTTGATCTGGTCGCAGTCGTCGAGACTGAATCCGGGAAATGCTTTTGAGTTTTTGTCGGTAATTGCTACTTTTGCCGAGCCGGCTGCCTTGATATTCAGGGTAAGTGCGCTGCCTTTGAATATCAATGGAAGAGTCGTTGCGGTTCCGGTTTTGGCGCCGGCGTCGAGCGAGACGAAGCCGTCAAGCCGCTGCCGGTGTCGATAGTAAGCCCTTTCGGCATCGCCACCGTGCGCCCCGCCTTCGTCAACGTACTGCCATATTTCGTTGCCGCGTCGAATCAGGCCGTACATGCTAAGTTCTTCCTCTCCTGAGCCAGCGGGAATATACCAGTTAGTGCCGAAGAAGGACCAATTTTGGCCATCCCGGCTGATTCCGAGGTCAATATGTCTGGGGCCGTCGTCACCGGGATACCGCCAGATAAAGGCCAGATACGCGTCGGGCGCCCAGGGGTACTTTATGGCCCGGGTCCTATAGACCTGAGTCGCCTCGGTAACATCAAATGAGACAGGCCCTTCACAGGTAACCGAGGGGAACGGATATCCCTCGAAATATGGTGTCTGGAGATGATGGAACGGCCAGGACTTGCCAAACTCATTCGTCCAGAACCCGATGCCAACGCGCCCACGGACACGTTTACATTCAGGGTCGTTAAAACTGCTGTCACGCTTGATATAGCTTGCATATCTTCCACGCTGGTCATCCCAGAAGGATTCGCCTTCGCCGCCGCTTCGCAGCGGCAGTTGAATCGTCTCGTTTCTGCGCCAGTTTATTCCATCGGGCGACGTGTAGAAGTACATACCGCGGTTGGCCACAAATGAGTTGACCTTATACTTTTCTGCAGGCGGTATATTGGGATTAAGGTCCTTGAAAAACGCGCCATACATAGGAGTTTCCGGAATGATTGTTCCCTTCATGGTAAAACTCAGACCATCCTCTGAGGTTGCCAGAAAGGTTAGTCCTCCCTCGGAGCTGTATCCTTCCGGCATAGCCATAAATATTTTTCCGTCAACATCAAAAACACTGGGGCGCCATGCGGATTTCTTTATCTTAAAATCTTTGACGATTAGCTGTTTGCTGTACGGGTGGTTCATCGTGATTTGCATGTTTGCTTTTTTATCAATAATCGCATCATCAATGAAGACGTATTTTCTTGCACCGAACTTCAGTGGAATCGAAACCGGTTTAGGGTCAAAGAGCAAAGCAGGACCGTTTGCTACTGCAGGCCGGGGAGCACCAGCTCCGTAATTTCTGGAAAAACTCTTAGGCTTGAAACTGCCGCTGTATTGGACAACCCTGGAAATTCGCATCTCGTCAATCTTGCCCGTCATCAGGTTTTTTGCGTGACGGTCGGAGCCGATTGCAAGATTGAACCTGTTCTGCCTTCGCTGTTCGGAGGTCATATTCTTAAAGCCCCTGTGTTCATGCTCACGGTCCTGGGGTTTCTGAATGTCCGGTGTGGGCTGCACTGTAATCGATGATATCGTGCAAGCTCCTTGCTTGATGCCATCCAGAAAACATTCAACCTTTGAACCATTCCACGTAAACGCTACGTGCTGCCATCTGCCCGCAGATAGTCTGGTCGGACAGGCGGCCTTGAGACCTGCGTAATGATTTGTGAGTTCGAAAGCGGTTTTGTTGAGCTTCAAGGATAAACCGGGGTCGTACGCCTGTCCCATATCGATAATTGTAATTTTACCGCCGCTTGAGGGTAGATTTATCCACAACTCAATCGTCCAGGCCCTGCTGGCAAGAGCCCTAAGAATCGCCTCCGGTCCTTCGGTCGGCCCCCAAAGAGCACTCGGAGTGCCGTCGCGCTCTCGCAATTCCTCTTCAGATACTTTCCCCGCAAAACCCGCGTAGCAAAGGGCGTAATCCGAATCGCTAACCTTGATGGCGTTTCCGAATTTTCCTGCGACCATGCTCCCGCCGTCCATCAGGCAGAGGTCGGCCTTTGCATATTCACTGGCATCGGTGAGCGTGGTGTGAGGATAGTCGGACTCATCAAACAGCCACAGGCCTACAGTGTTACTGGAAGGAAGAACAACGCCCTCGACAAGGCCGACGCTCACATCATCGTCGCCATCACCTTTGTCGTCATCACCTTCGTCGCTATCATCTTCCTCGTCATCGTCGCTATCATCGTTTGCCTGGACAATTATATTAAGCTCAACCTCGGTCTTCTGTGAATAAACGAGACTTTCACCTTCGATTGCATTGGGAGTTTGGCCCGCCCAGCTCCATTGGACCTTCAAGGCGCAATCATATTCCGAGCCCTCCTTGACATAAGTTAAAACGATTGGATATTCCCTGCCCTTGACCATTTTCACACTGCCGGCGGTTAATCCGCCTTTCGAATTGAGGACCACTCCGTCTGCTATCTCGACTTTGGCTTGTTGGTCGGTTTCAAGCGTGAATTTGACGTCTCCGGTCGCAGGTCCAATTATGGAACCCTGCCATTTGCCTGCCCACTGCTTGCCGAATCCGTCGTCCTGGCCCCAGGTCTGGTCCAGACTTGTCAGCTTGACAAGGTCCTCGGCATCGGAAAAATCCTCAGACCCGTACTGGATTCCAATCAGGCCGGAGCTACTTGCTTCGTCCGCTTCGGCATCAGCCAAACAAGAAGTTACAACCGCAACTACAGCCAAAGCCACGATAGCCAAAAGCGTTTTCTTGTTCATAACATTTCCTCTCTGTTATTAACTGGGATTTCCCTTTTATATCTGCTCAGCTACGCCGCTGAGGCCCGTTCATTTATCCTTTTGCGCATTTAGCCAGCAGGCAAAATGCTGTTATTTCTCCCCCCTTGTCTGCTGTCGCCTGCCCCCGCGTCTCCCGACGCGAGGCGGGGCGGCGGGCAGACAACAAAAGGGGCGCAATGGCCTCAAGCCGTTTTTACTCCGACCGCAGCTTGCGTATTTGAGCGAGCCGGTCTATCGAAACGTTATTAATGTAATACTCCACTTCACCGACAGGCTTACCATTCACCTCTTTCTCAAGCTGACGCGTTTTCCTGCCATGCATCCTATACGCACCTGTCCTGAAAGAGAGCCTTTCCACCGAATCAACCTTCTCAGCAAAATCAGCTTTCTTCAAGACCTCTTTATTATTTACCGAAACAGAATACTTCCCTTTTGCCGCATCAACCTTAACTTCAAAGGATAACCAGACGCCCGCCTTATAATCCGAAAGCTCAACTACTTTGTCCCCATCTACGGCCTTCAACTTGCCGTCTTCGGTAAGCTCTATGCGAATGGGGCGCTCACCTTTTCTGCCGGTCACCTCAACCTCCATCCGACCATTCCCCGGCTGCTTGGCAAGCACGTCAAATTTAACGCTCACCTTGTCCGTCTTGGGAAATACCCGTACCGCACGAGCATAATCCCAGGGGTCCCTGTCAGATAATTTCAAACTCTTATCCACTACGGTGGGATAATTCACTACCTCAACCGGTATCCACTGCCCGCTATAGATATTCCAGTTATTAACGACCCCGCCACTCGGAATCAGATTGTCAAACGTATCATCGACCCACTCACTGACCGTCGTACTTATCGGAAGCGGCACTCGGCTTACCCAAACATCCTCCTTGCTCAGACTGTAAACAAGCCACATCGCATCTTCCGGAGGCTCACCGTTGCCCTCGGAAATACCACGCACGTACTGCGGCCCCAATTCCCGTGTCGAGCCTCTATACCGCTGGTCCGGAACCTCCCCATGTATGCAGGCCATGTCACTAAACGTGTACCCGTCATCGCTCGAAATAACCACCAAAGGATAACGCCACTCGATATGAGGATTATAAGCCAGCGCATATCGACCATCGTTTGTTTTCTGTCCCCACGTCTTGGCCCCGGCGGTAATAATCGAAGGTATTTTCCTGGGTTCTGCCCAACTGCTTCCGCCATCGGTGCTGATAGAAGCATAACCATGCTTCCAAATCCCTACTATTTTACCGTCTGCCCGAGTGTACCAGTCAAACGCCTCGCACGAAAACTCACCGTCCGCAGCTATGCTATAGAAACCGTCCGTGCTGCGTTCCTCTTCCCACCATTGCTGCCGATACAACTTATTCGAGAGCAGTTCCTTGCACACCTTCACAAATCCCGCATCCTTCGAAGCAGTATATAAAGGATAAGGCGTATTACTTTCGTCCCATTTTTTCCCGGGAGACCCCTTATGACGATTGTACCGTATGAAATAAATCGGACTGAGCGTCCCATCCTTATATACCTCCCGAACCACTCTGCCGACGCCCAATCCATCCTGCGCATTATCATCCAAGTCATAGAATGACGAAACCAGAAGACGATTATTCGAAGATACATAGAAGCCCATCCGGTGATGCGCAGCGGTCCTGCACGAACCATCGGACAGCCTGAATGCCGGGAATGCAACCAGCGGCGTACTCCAGTTTCTGCCATCACTCGAGACCGCCAATACCGCAGGCTGTGGAGCCTGATTCTCATTCTTGGGAGAGCTTACGAACTCCACATATATTTTACCATTCCAATACGCGATAAACGGCTGATGATGATAAGTATTAGTTCGCCCATAAGCATATTCCGGATGCTCGTGGTTCGCGCGAAAGACCTGGTAATTGTGTACACCGACAACAGGTGGAAGCCCCCCGTCCTGGTAAGAGAAATTCAGCACTTCATTGCTCTTCCCCGTAAATTGAAATGGAGCGTCCTTCTCCCACCACTTGCAATCCATTATCTCGTGCATTATGAATCTTTCATTCTCCTCAGTATGGTACAGAGCCGACGGAGCGACTATCTCTTTGGCCTGCTCCTGCCAGCTCCAGTAGAGACGAAAGTAGGCCGGGTATCCGCTGGTAAAAAATGAAAACTCGACAGGATACGACTTCCCTTTAACCATCGAGAACGACCCGCTGCCCTTTTTACTCTTTCCATCTATCACCACTTTACCATCTATCTTCAGAATCAAACCATTGTCCGCTTCGGCGTCAAAGTTAACCTTGCCCGTAAACGGCCCCACGATAAAACCATACCAGCGACAGGAATAATCTTTCGAACCGTGATTCCAGTCCTTATCAACGCTTGTGATTATTATCCTCGCCGCCCTATCCAGCCCCTCAAAATCCGACCCGCCGTACCTGGCCCCCAACAGACCGGACTTCCTCGCCTGCTCTGCTTTTGCCTCACCCGAAAAAAATGCAAATACCCCAACCACTGCCATAATCACCAATATTTGAACCGTTCTCTTAGCCATTGATTCTCATCCTTTCAATCGAGATTACCCTATCAACCGATTAATAAACTGGGATTCCCATTTCCCGGTAAGATGGAATCTGCGATTAACAGACTTAGAAGCACTTTTCCACCTTTCAATTTCACTATAATAGCGGATTAGCCACGTATTTGGGTGTTCTTTATTTATTTGACGTTCAGGATGGGCAAATTTATGCATTACCTGGGGATTGTCCATATACATCACTTAATGACACCGCCTTTCGTGGATTGCGCTGTTCCTTCGATTACTTCGGCGCCGCTCAGTATAAATGCGCTCAGGCCAAGGCCATCCCCAAGCTGCGCTTGAGGCTGCTACCCGCCATCCTCAAGCAACACCAGATGGAAAGCGTTTAGGATGCCACGCGCTCCTTCTCTTCCCTTACGGGCACAGTCAGGATACAAAGGCAAGCTCCGGTCGGCCTGGTAAATTATCAATACTTCAGAGCCATCGGTTGAGAATTTGATTATGGAAGGGACAAGTTCCTCGTCTGATAATACATGCTGAGGGGCCACGTTGTAGGCGTTTTCGATAGCTGTGACGCCCTTGCCGGTTCCTGTCGGCAGATTCCATCTGTAACGTTTTAGTATGTTGTCGGCGAGGTCTTGTGGGGTCTTATCCGGTTTGGCCGGCAGCGGATTAGCGGTGATTGACGGCATAGGCGGCATGCCACAGATGCAATCCAGACAATTGCGATTCTTCTGTTTGCACGGCTCCCAGTGGTTGTGATAACTGTAAAGCTCGTAGGTTCCTGCCGGCAAATCCTTGAGCAGCAGTATAATGTCGCCGGCGTAAGGTCCGGCCCAATCGACGGCATAGGCCCAACTGTTTGCTATCGGGTCGCCCGATGCCTTGCCTTTTGGGCAACCGCCGCCGCCGAGATTGGCACGGCAAACACCTTTGGCGCCGATGCCGAGTTGTCCCTCGCTGCCGGTGCTCAAAAACGCTTTGACGCCCGTGCCCTCGATGCCCGCGGCGAAGGCTTCCGGGTCCTTTCTGGATGGCAGCCATACGCCGTCATGCATATACATATCAGCCCAGGATTTGGCGGCCCAGATAGTCCAGCCCGGTTTGGCGAGGCCTTCATATATCCCCTTGCCGTCGCACGTCGGCACGGCCAGGTCTATCTTCAAATTTATGGGCTGTGATACGATTGTGTGCCTGTAATCTGTATGTTTGCCGGGCAGTGCATTTGTCGGATTTGACAATTTGATAATGATAGTCTCGGTAGGTTCGTTGTCATTGCTATCGGAGACAATCGTGATAGGAATGGTTTGATAGGTGTTTCCAGGCTCAAAGACTACCGTGCCCGAGTCAAGAGTATAATCGACGCCGCCACCAGTGGCCGTGCCGCCGATTACAGCATAATCTACGCTGACCTTCTTTCGCGTTGGCGCCGAAAGCGTGACCGGAACGTAAGCCGGCGTAACGTTTTCCATACCGCTGCCGCTGGCACGTGCAAAGAGTACATTCGGTCGCGGGTCGATAATCGTATAGGTGTGTTTCGTGGGCGTTCCGAGCAACACCTTCGGTCCTGTCGCGTTGGACAGCTCGATAACTATCGTTTCGTTGTCTTCGTGGATGTCGTCATCCTTGATGTCCAGTCTGATATATTCGGTTTTACTGCCGGGAGCAAAGAGAAGCTTTCCCGAAGCTAATTTGTAATCATTGCCGCTCCTGGCTGAGCCGCCTGTCACTGCGTAATCGACCGTGTAAGTTTTGTCGGCTTGGGCGTCGTTGATGACTACAGGGATTTTTGCCGAAGTTACTATTTCCAACGCACTGGAAGAAGCCGACTCGAACTGCACAGTCGCGCTGCCGCCGTAAAGCCTGAAGCCGTTAAAGAAAGGCTGTCCTTTTTTGAGGCACTGATACCTGATAACCACGTCACCGCTGCCAGCGGTGAAAATGAATTTCGCGGGGTTGTCCATAATGTCCGCGGTTTGAAGAATAACGTCCGGCTTCGTCACATTGGTCGCACCGGTGACAATGATGTTCGTGATAGGGTCTTCGTCCTCATCCCACCTGTGATGATATGTATAAAGCGTGTACTCTGCCCCGGGCTCCAGGTCCCGCAGCGTCAGGCTAATATCAGTCTTGGGACTGCGGGCATTTCTCCTGGCGTCCTTTTTAATATACGTCGTTTCCACTGCCGCCAACTTGTGCTTGCTGCCGCTATCACATCGGCATTCGCCGCCAGAGCCCTTGGCTGAGTCTGCTCCAGCTACGATCATAACGTCGATGTTGGTGCCGCCCACATTCTTATTGAGCTTGCCCCTGGCTCCGCGCAGAGGTATCCAGCCGTCCTGCACAGGCCCACAGACTCCGACATCCACTTTAAGCGATACGCCCAACGATGGAACGCTCAGCCCAAGCACCACAACAAGAGTTATTAAACAGACCAGTTTCTCAAAGCGAGATTTCTCAGATAAGCGTTCAAAAAACATGATTCCTCCTATGTTTATAACATTTCCTTTCTATTATTAACTGGGATTTCCCATTTAACAGACTTAGGGACTCTAACAAAACCTGACTTGCAAAACAAGGAACCGCTTGGCGCAACTATTTTAATAGATTTCTCGACTGCGCTCGAAATGACGAGCTGGGTTTTATTAGAGTGCCTTAGAAGCACTTTTACACCTTTCAATTTCCCTATAATAGCAGATTAGCCACGTATTTGGGTGTTGTTTATTTATTTGACGTTCAGGATGCGTAAATTTATGCATTACCTGGGATTGTCCATATACATCACTTAATGACACCGCCTTTCGTGGATTGCGCTGTTCCTTCGATTACACTCAGGACAGGTTTTGTGCGGGGCAAGCAAGGAAGAGATTGCCGCGCCCCTAAGGGGCTCGCAATGACGTTTGTTAATAGATTTCTCGGCAAGCTCGAAATGACAAATCGTCGCTCGTCGGCTTTGTTGTTTATTTGAGTGCGCTCAAGACGTTCCTGTGATAGTCGTCCTTTCCGATTTTTAACGCTGCGAGGTTAGGATAGTCAGTTTGAATCTTTTGCATAAGGTATGCTATACGATTTTGAGGGTTTGGATGCGTTGAAAAGAATTCAATCGGTCTGGTTTTTTGTTCGTTCTGGAGCATCTGCATAGTCTCAACCATTGCGTAAGGATTGTAGCCGGCGCGAACCGTATAATCGAGGCCGCCTAAATCAGCATCTCTCTCATCGTCTCTGCTAAACCGAAGGCCGATGATTTGTTGTGTGAGGCTTGCGGTCATTAAAACGCTCGTCGGGGTGCTCTCTGAAGTTACTGCTGAAAGCAGCAGTTCTATTCCAATCTGGCGGCTCATTGCGACTGAGACATCACGGGCGACAATGTGTGTTACTTCATGGCCCAGTATTGCCGCTAATTGTGCTTCTGTTGTCAATTTTTTGAGCATACCCTTTGTGATATAGACATATCCGCCGGGCAAGGCAAGTGCGTTGACCGATTTATCGTTCAAGGCCACGAAGTGATATTCAAAGTTGCGTCTGTGGCTGACCTGAACGATTCTTTGCCCGATGCTGTTAATATAGTTTTGCAAGTTTTCATTTGCAATTCTTCCGCCCATCTGCTTTTCGACTTCGGGAGCGTAGTTGCGGCCTATTTCGATATCCTGCTGCTCGGAGACCAACATAAGCTCCTCTTGTCCGGTTATTGGATTTACTGCGCAGCCGGCGAAGAAGCAGAGGGACAGGGCTAATATTAAGGGCTGAAACTTTTTGACCATAATTGTGCCCTCCGTTTGTAAGAGCAAGTCTCTAATAAAATGAGATTTTTTGGTTGTTGAGAACACGAGATTTCCGCGTTAACCTGCGGTTCGCTCGCAATGACAGTCTTTTCGTTAGAAGCGTTAAATTTTCTGTTTGAAAATCCTGCATATATCCATTATAAAGCTTGTTTATCTTATTCGGTAGCGAAAATTATGGTCGAGCGGAAATTTTGCGAGGTCTGCCACGAAAGGCACGAATGCCAAAAGGTCTATGAGCAATTGGGTAAATCAGAAGGGCCTTCGGTAGTTTTCAAAGTTGTGCTTGCTTTCCTGCTGCCGTTAGTGGTTTTTATTGTTTCTTTAGCGGCTTTTGAATGGATTTTGGCCGGGGCGATAGAAGCGGAGGGGCTGCGGACGGGTGTCAGCCTGCTGCTGGCTTTTTCGGTGACCGCTGCTCTGACGTTAATCATTCGGGTGATAAACAGACAGTTTCGTAAGAACAGGTGATTTTAGGTTGATATGGAAATTGACGTTCGAGGCAAGCTTTCCTTTCCCGGCGGCGTGCATCCTGTAGTTGGTAAGAAGCTGGCTCGTAAGAGCGAAATACGTCCGGGGCCGGCGGTCAAACAGGTTGCAATAATGCTCAGTCAACATATAGGTGCGGTCTGCCAGCCGATAGTTAAGAAAGGGGATTCGGTTGGGGCGGGTCAAAAAATTGGGGATTCGGACGCATTTGTTTCGGCGCCCGTTCATTCGCCGGTGAATGGGAAAGTAAAAGAAATAGCTCTTGCCTCGCATGCGGTTCTTGGTCGAAGTCCGGCGATAATTATAGAAGCGGACCCCGAAAATAATCCCCTCAGGGAACTGTGCGCTGAATTGAGAGAGGATTTCGATGCCGAAAGGTATTCGGCGGAAGAGATATGCAGCGCCGTTCGTGAGGCGGGTATAGTGGGTATGGGTGGGGCGGGTTTCCCGACGAGAGTTAAAATTGAGCCCAATCCGCGGCTGCCGAAAGAGACGATGATTATTAACGGCTGTGAGTGTGAGCCATGTATTACGTGCGATTACCGTCTTATGGTGGAGCGGCCGAAGCAGATTATTGGGGGAATCAAACTTGCGAGGAAGGCATCCGGCTGCTCAAGGGTTATTATTGGTATCGAAGATAACAAGCCGCGAGCGATAGAGGTTATGAGCGCAGCGTTGAAAACGTCAAAGGGGTGTGAGGATATTAAAGTTGTTTCTCTGAAAACGAAATATCCGCAGGGGGGTGAAAGGCAGCTTATAAGAGCGATTCTGGGGGAAAATGTCCCGACCGGTGGAATTCCGCCGATGATAGGTGTGCTGGTGCTTAATGTCGCTACTGTTACGGCGATTGCCGAGGCGGTGGTTTGTGATTGGCCAGTGACGCACAGGGTTGTGACGGTGGCGGGCAGGGCGATTGCCAATCCGAGCAACCTATATGTTCCGATAGGGACATCGGTGAACGACCTTATAGAATTCTGCGGAGGAGTGACGCACAAGTCGGCAAAGGTGATACTGGGCGGCCCTATGATGGGGATAGCAATTGCCGATTTGACGATACCCATTACCAAAACCACAGGCGCTATAACGGTATTAATGGGAGAAGAAATCGGCAGGGCCAAATTCGCCAGACGCCAAACTGCTTGTATTCGGTGCGGCAGATGTATAGAGGTATGTCCTGAGGGTTTGAATCCGACGAAGATTGCGCACGCCGTCAAGTATAATTTTTGGGATGTGGCGGAAAGCTATTATATAAGCGGGTGTATGGAGTGCGGCTGCTGCAGTTACGTGTGCCCTGCTAATATCGAGCTGACGGGGTATATCAAGACGGGGAAAATCTTTCTTGCCGGGCAAAAGAAGAAAGTGCCGGGATAAAAAGACAGCGTATAGCGTTTAGCGTGCAACTTTTCTCTATGCGTTAAGCGTTTTATAATGGGAAAAGGATAGATGCTTAAGGATATAAGAGTTTCTTGTTCGCCGCATATCAGCGGTCCGTTTTCCACGCGCGGCGTGATGGTGGACGTTATAATCGGTTTGGCGCCTGCTATGATAGCGGCTGGTTATTATTTTCGTGTGCATGCGTTTGTCCTTATTTCCACATGCGTGATTTCATCTGTCGTGACCGAGTGGCTTTGCAATGTAGTCCGTAAGAAATCCAATGCGTTCGAATCCTTAGGTGATTTTAGCGCTGTTGTTACCGGCATAATCCTTGCATTGTCGGTTCCGCCGGGGCTGCCTGTCTGGGCGGCTATAATCGGCAGCGTTTTCGCCATCGCAATTGGAAAGATGGTTTTTGGCGGACTTGGGGCGAATATCTTTAATCCAGCTATGGTCGGCAGGGCGTTTCTGACGGCCTGCTTTGGTATGTTGATGACTACCTGGACGGTGCCGGCAACGATTGACAGCGCGATGCCGAAAATCGCTGCTGATGGAGTTCATACGCGCACTCAGGCGACACCGTTAGCGTGGAGTAAAGAGGCCATAAAAACAGGGAAGGGAGCTGAAGTTGTCAACGAGCAACTTTCGGCTGCGTTTAGAGGCGAAGTTGGCGGATGTCTGGGGGAGACGAGCGTTCTGGCTCTTTTAATTGGCGGTATTTATTTATTGATAAGACGAACAATAAATTTTCATATTCCATTAGCTGTGCTGCTGTCGGCTTCTGTCTTCGCGACAATCGCGTATCTGATAAATTCTGATGCGTACGTTTCGCCGTTGTGCCACCTGTGCAGCGGCGGACTGTTAATTGGTGCGTTTTTCATAGCTACCGATCCTGTTACCGCGCCTTTGACTACCAAGGGAATGTGGATTTTCGGAATCGGCGTAGGGTTGATGACGATGCTTATAAGAATTGTCGGAGAATATCCTGAAGGCGTGATGTATGCGGTTCTTTTGATGAACGCTGTTACTCCTTTGATTGACAGGTTCTGCAAGCTGGTTCCGGCGGGAGGTGAGCCCGGTGTCTAAGATAAAACATTTTATCCAACAAAGCTGGCTGCTGATTATTTCATCGTTCTGCTTCGGGCTGTTGATAGCAATAGCAAATGCGGCGTGGTCACCGAGAATAGAGCAGAACAGGATATATAAGCTGAACCGTCTGATGCGCGAATTGCTTCCTGCGGCCAAGAGTTTTGAGCTGACGGTGGAGATGAAGGTTGAGTTGGCCAAAGGTAAGAGGGTAAAGAGTAACATATACAAGGCCCTATCTGATGAGGGCGGTTGTGTCGGCTGGGCTTTTAACTGCGAAGGGCCGGGTTTTCAGGACAAGATTAAGCTTGTGATAGCGGTTGACGAGCGATGCGAGAAGTTCTTCGGATTCAAGGTGCTGGCGAGCAATGAGACGCCGACAATTGGCGACAAGATTCAGGAAGACTACCTTGGAAACCAGTTCAAGGGTGTCCCGGCGGGAAAGCTTGAGCTGGTAAAAACAGGCGACGAGAAAAGAATCGATTCCGAGATTGTCGCTATAAGCGGAGCTACTGTTAGCAGTGAGGCGGTGGTTAAAATAATAAATTTGTCTCTACCCCAGATAAAAGAGCAGATGAAAGAAAAAGGACTAATCGGCAATGCCAGGTGAGAAGCAAGCTACAACCGAGCTTTATAAACGGACTCTCGTCGCAGGTCTGTGGAATGAGAATCCTGTTTTTCGGCTGCTGTTGGGGATGTGTCCGACACTGGCGGTTACGGCTGCGGTGAAGCCGGCTTTTACTATGGGGCTTAGTGTTATTTTTGTGCTGGTGTGCAGTAATATTGTGGTCAGCTTTATGCGCAACCTTCTTAAACCGCATCTGCGAATTCTGATGTTTACACTGACGATAGCGACTTTTGTTACTATAGCGGATTTGTTCCTGAGAGCGTTTCAACCGAGGATGAGCGAGGTTCTTGGTCCTTATGTTCCGTTGATTATTGTCAACTGCATTATCATTTGCCGGGCCGAGACGTGTGCGAGTAAGAACAATCTGATTGTGAGTATTATCGACGCACTGGGAATGGGTGTCGGCTTTACGCTTACGCTGTGCGTTTTGGCGGGAGTGAGGGAGATTCTCTCGACCGGTGCGATTTGGGAGATTCCGATTTTACCTGCCGGCTTTGTTCCGTGGGCAGCGATGAGAATGCCGGTGGGGGCGTTTATAACTTTGGGGCTGCTGCTGGCACTGGTAAACGCGGTCACAAAGAGGAAAACTTAAGAGGGAAGATTTATGGATACGCTTAACATTCTGCTTATCGGCTTTATATCTATCGTGATAGTAAAGAACCTTGTTCTGACGAAGTTTCTGGGGATTTGTCCGTATCTTGGCGTGTCGGGCAGAATCGATATGGCTTTCGGTATGGGTATGGCGGTGACATTTGTTGTGACACTGAGCGGGACACTGACGTGGATGATTGACCACTGGGTTTTGATGAAGTTTGGTCTTGGGGTTACGCGATATGTGTGCTTTATATTGGTTATTGCCGGCGCTGTGCAGCTTGTCGAGATGTATGTGCGAAAATTCTTTCCGTTTCTTTACAAGAGCTTTGGGATATTTTTGCCGCTGATTACGACAAACTGCGCGATTTTAGGATTGTGTTTGTTTATTAACCTCTGGGGCATTGATAATCTGCTCGAGGCGGTTGTGCTGAGTTTCGGTGCGGGGATAGGTTTTACTATGGCGATTTGTATTATGGCGGGTATTCGGGAAAATCTGAATTTAGCTGATGTGCCTGAGTGCCTTAAAGGGGCGCCAATTACGCTGATTACGGCGGGGCTGCTTACATTGGCCTTTATGGGATTTGCTGGAATGATAAGATAAGAAAATTAAAAATCAAAAATTAAAATGCAAAATTATCGATTTGATTTTGGAATTTTAGTTTCAATATTTGGTTCTTTAAGATGGTATTAGCAAGTGCGTTGGAGTTGTGGAATAGTGCGTGGCCTGCGGGGCTGACGATGCTGGGACTGGGCAGCGGCTTTGCAGTTGTGCTTTTGTTCGCAAGTGAAAAGCTGAAAGTCGAGGTTGACCCGAAGATTGAGCAGATACATGATGCCCTGCCGAAGCTCGACTGCGGGGCGTGCGGATTTGCGGGATGTTGGC